>Ga0209553_1000167_pt1 | contig 33109 bp, 19 predicted proteins | sample LauGreFBDMM110DN_2_FD_188217 | JGI IMG/M metagenome (GOLD analysis project Ga0209553, IMG submission 188217) | Freshwater lake microbial communities from Lake Michigan, USA - Fa13.BD.MM110.DN (SPAdes) (version 2) | ecosystem: Environmental > Aquatic > Freshwater > Lake | place: Lake Michigan...
CATCATCACGGCGGCAGCGACGGGATTCGTCAACGCGACAACGACGCTGACGGTCAACGACAATGAACCAGCGCTGAGCCTCACCGCGAGCCCTGCCACATTTTCCGAGACAGCCGGCCCAACGGCATCCACGCTGACCGTGACGCGAACCGGTTCGACGACGGATCCGGAGATTATCAGCCTGCTATCATCCGATCCTAGTAAAGTCACGGTTTCAGCAGTGGTGACGATCCTTGCAGGTGAGACCACCGCGACAGCGACGCTCGAGGCGATCGATAACAACACAGCCGATGGTGCCGCCACAGTCATCATCACGGCGGCAGCGACGGGATTCGTCAACGCGACAACGACGCTGACAGTCAACGACAATGAACCAGCGCTGACTGCAATATTTAGTGCCCCCGATGCGGTACAGTCGAATGGAACAAAGATTACACGCGATGCCACTTCGCAGGTCACGGGTATGGCAATTCCGGGATCGGCGATCACAGTGGACAGTAACGATGATGGCATCTTTGATAACGGAAGTGGGACCGCCGGACCTGACGGAAGTTACACGGTGGATGTGACCCTGTCGCACACAGTTACAAATCATGGAGCCAACGAACTGCTCGTGAGAGCAGTCTCTGGGACGAGTTCGGCAGACGTCGCCGTGGCAGCGCACTTGGCCGTTGGGACCGTCGTTCATTTTGCCACGAACCTCGGATCGTATGATGTAGAATTGCTAGATGTTGAAGCCCCATTGACCGTGGCGAATTTCCTGAGCTATGTGGATTCCGGTGCTTATCAGAACATGTTTGTGCATCGAGCCAACTCCGGGAGTGCCAAATTCATCCAAGGTGGAGGATTTAAGGTGCTGAATGGTCAAGTAAGTTCTGTCGTAACAACGGCCGCAATTGCAAATGAATTCAAGGCGGAGAATTCCAATGGGATAGGGACGCTGGCGATGGCCCTCGCAGCTAACATCAACACCGGAACTAGTCAATGGTTTGTAAATACTTCAGACAATGGAGCTGGATTTGATCCCGGACAATACACAGTCTTTGGGCGTGTCATTGGCGACGGTGTCACCGTCGCACGACAGATTAGCGATCTACCACAACAGAACCTCAATACACTCTACAGTTCGTCGGCTTTTGCCACTGTCCCGCTGTCATCGTTCAACCCGTCAAATACATTGCTCACCGGCAACGTAGCCACCATTGCGAACAGTTTGAATGTGACCGGAACAGGGACCCAATTCACTTCAGAATTGGCTGTTGGACAATCAATTGTGCTGGGCAGCGGTCGAGCCTACTTCGTCGCTTCAATTGCCTCAAACACGTCGCTGACGCTTACGACAACCGCCCTATCTACGGCAACGAACCTCGCGGTAACCAAGGATGTCGTGCCAACCGACGCTGAGTTCGTAGTGTTCAGTAGCATCGGCAAGATTTTGGATACGATCTAGTCTCTTTCGAACAGTCCACACGCAACATGGCCGCCAAAGCCCAATGACAGCTTGGCGGCCATTTGCATGTGTGGCATCGGACGAGCGTGTGGCTGCAATGGAATCTGGCAACAAGGATCTACGGTGGTCAGATTTGTCGTGCCGGGGATTTGTTGATGATGCAGTGCGAGAAGCGTCAGGACTGTCTCCACGCTGCCAGCAGCACCCAACAGATGGCCAATCGCGCCTTTGAAAGCGGTGCACTGTGGCATGTCAGCTCCGAATGCCTTTTGAATGCCGCGTGCTTCGGCGAGATCGTTTGATTCCGTGCCCGTCCCGTGGAGGCTTAAGATATCGGGACAGCGACCCTTTGAGATCAGCGTGCGTTTGAGGATCTCGCTGACTACAGCACCAGTTTCATCGATCTGCGTCATTCCCGTAGGATCGTTAAGCCAACCTCCAGCGACGATTTTAGCGATCGACTTTGCGCGGCGAGATCTTGCATGGGCACGGGATTCCAGCACTGCCACACCAGCACCTTCGCCCACGACAAAGCCATCACGGAATTTGTCGAATGGACGGCAGGCTGCCGCCGCATCTCGATGGCGGGATGTCACGCGCAGACGGTGAAAGGACGCAAGCACCGATGACCTGAGCCCCGCATCCGCGCTGCCCACGATACAGACATCACATTCGCCCCGATGAATCAGGGCGGCACCCTGGAGGAATGCAATGAGTCCAGTAGCGCATGCCGCGACGGGACAGGAGCTTGCGACCGTCGCTCCAGTCAGGGCCGCGATGGCCTGCGTCGCACTGTTAGGCTGGACGCCGCAGTGCCACAAATCCAGAGCCTCGTTTTGAAGCTGGAACGTTAACTGGGAACATCGATACTCCGTGTCGATTTCAGTGCCCTCCGTCGCCGTTTGAGGGGCGCGTCTGTGGCCCGCCGCTAAAGCCTTCGCCATCCGCTCAGTCGATCGCAATCCACCTTTACTGCTGCCAAATACGATGGCCGTACGTTCGGGCTTCAGGTCACGACATCTTAGTCCGGCATGCGACATCGCTTCAGCAAACGCCACAATCGACATTGCCACCAGCGGTTCCGAACGCCATCCCGCCGCGATATTTTCCGGAATGGTTTCCAGTAACTTCGAGCATTCCAATCGCGCGGCGACCGCTAAATAGTTCACTGCTGCGCCATGTACGGCCAGTCCATCCATGGCCGACAAATGCTCGAAGTCATCGATATCGCGGCGCGTAAGGCTGCGAGCGGCCCTCCCGCCGGCAATCATTGCCTCCCAAGTCGCATTGGCCGAGCAACCAAGAGGCGACACAATGCCCAGCCCAGTGACCAGTACGTCTTCGTTGCGATTTTGATGAGAAAACTCAAACACGTGGGGGGCCGCAAATCTCGAATCTGTGGAATGTTTCCGTGGCGCGCAGAATACAGGCATCCCGCCGGAAACGAATGCCCTCAATTGCAAGGACTTCAAAAGTCAGCGAAAAAATGGGGGAGACGTCTTTCTGCCGCTGCCAATTCAGGCACTTTTGTGTGCCCATCCAATTAACCCAGTCGGAGTGATTGGTTCCGCCTCCATTTTGCGAAATAAGGCAAGTTAAATCGGGCGTTTTGCCTCCAATGACTCACCGTCAACAAACCATCTCCGACACCTCGAAGTTTTCTGCCCACATTGCGTTGCTATCGCTTTGAAAGTTGATAAGATCTGCATTGTGCAAATTGCAGAGAAATTTCTGGAAAATGGAATAAATCTTGCGGAGGGAAGAAATTTCGAAGCCGATTTTGACTGTTTTGCGAAGTCAGGTCAGCGATCGGAGTTTCATCCTGCAACACTGATTGCTGCAGAATTCTGCGACTGGAAGCAAGGCGACACACGGTCCATGCCGAAGATTAAGTCTAAAGTTGGACTCAAGACTTTTCTCCTTACGTCGCGACTGCTGTCGATCGCAGATTGGAATTCTGTCGATGGGCTTTTTGAGGAATTAGACAGTCTCGAATCGATGCTGCAAAAGTTGGAACGTCGGCAATTACTGACGCCACTTCAAACAGGTCGCATCCTTAAAGGCGAGACGGAAGGACTTGTGCTGGGACAGTACAAGTTACTTTACCGCAATGCATCCGGCAGCTTTGCCCGCGTGTTTCGAGCAGTCACGCTGGATGGACAGCGTGTCGTGGCGCTGAAGTTGCTTCGGGAACGTTGGGCCGACGACGCTAGAACCGTGGCGAGCTTCGGCCGGGAGGCCCGTCTTTGCCAGAAATTTGTGCACCCGAATATTGTGTCGATCCTTGACATCGGCAACGAAGGGCGATTCCATTACTTCACGATGGAATTTGTCGAGGGCGGCAACCTGCGTGACTTCATGAAAATCCGACGCACGCTGTCACCGTGTGAAGCGACACGCTGTATGGTGGAAGTCTTTCAGGGATTGGAATACGCGATGAAGATGGGTGTGTCGCATCGCGATTTAAAACTGACAAATGTGTTGATGAGCAGCACTGGCATCGCTAAGCTCGTGGATTTCGGGTTGGCCGGCGCCGAATCGGCCAGCCAAGCCGGGAGCAGCGACGATGTGCAGCGGGCGTTGGAATACGCATCGCTCGAGCGAGGCACAAATGTGCCACGCAATGATCCCCGCAGCGATTTGTTTTTTGCCGGTGCGATCTATTACGAGTTGCTCACCGGCGAAGGACCTTGGGCACGTACTACGGATCGTGAAGAGAAGATGATGTTGAGTCGATATACGAACACGCGGCCGGTCGAATCGCTGCGTCCGGACTTGCCTCAATCGATTGCGAGGATCTGTGGTCGTCTACTGGAAGTCAGCCCTTCCGCGCGGTATCAGACGGCGACCGAAGTGCTGGAGGACCTGCGTCGCGTCATGTCGGACCTTGGTCAGACGAAAGAGGAAGCGACCCGCGAAAAAGAACCAATCACGATCGAGCTTAAACCCGATTTCAGGATGCTTGTCGTAGATACACAGAAAAAGCGTTGCGATAAGGTCAAAGAATATTTCGTCAACAAGGGTTTTGACGTCGCGTTTGTGACGTCGCCCGAAAAAGCTCTCACGCTGCTCAAGTCCAAACCACCGGACGGCATTCTGTTTTTGGCCGATTATAACATTGCTGAAGTGCTGCAGGTTTTCCCTCATGTTCAAGCATACGCGAGGTCACAGAAAGTCCCCTGTCTGGCTGTTTTTGCGGCGGAAGACGAAGAATCCGTGAAAAAGAAAATCGTATCCACGCGTTTCGGAACCATCATGTTTCAACCTGCCACGTTGCGGGATATTCGCATGCACTTCGAAGACATCGGTGCGGTCACGCGGTAGCCAGTGAACTGCGAGGAGTTTTCTGCCAAGGATCCCGTGGTGCGGGTAGACGTCGCAGGCCGGCATACCGGATGAATCCTGCGCCGAGTGCTCTGTCAAGGCTTGATATTGGGGTACGATGGGCATTCTTGCCCGTCTCAACGCAGTCGGACAAGAATGTCCAACCTACATTTTAAGACTTGACGGGGCACTAGGTTGGATTCTTGACTAAGTCTCCAGTGGAGCCTCAGACGACTTTTTCGACGCCCTTGAGTTTCAGAAACACGGCTTCGAAGTCTGGCCATTTTCAAAGCGGAGGTTCGCGTGGTTCGTGCTACCCGAAAAGCCAGCATCGTCGTCATACGCGGCTTTTTGGAGTGCGATGACTGGCCACCGCAGCGAAACAGCGACGAAGTTGGCCTGCATGGCTTGACCTAGAGCCTTTCTCAGGTCAATCTGTGAGGCTTGTTTGCTGTTGCTGGATGGTAAACAGACACACCCACTGTCAATCTCGTCCCAAGCCGCGACTTCCTGCCGTCAATAACTCCTGCCCTTTTTTTCAAGGTGGCTTACGATGCAGTCTACGCAGTTACATGACGAAACCTCTCGCCGTCATTTTATGGCCGCAACCACAGCAGGTGCGGCCACGCTGGCTGCCATTTCCCAGCCGCTCCATGCCGGAGCTTTTGCCGCCGGCAGTGATTTGCTGAAAGTGGGACTTGTCGGGTGTGGTGGCCGCGGCACGGGTGCTGCTGAACAAGCGTTGAATGCTGATCCTGGCACTGAACTTGTCGCTATTGGTGACATTTTTGAAGACGCTACTGAACGTGCCCGCCGAACTCTGACACGCATGTTCAATCAGGAGGGCGTCGCCCAACGTGTGACAGTTTCTGATGACACCTGCTACTCAGGCTTCGACAACTATTTGCGCGTGATCGAAAAATCTGACGTAGTCCTGCTGGCCACCACGCCTCATTTTCGCCCTCAGCATCTGCGTGCGGCCGTCGAAGCCGGGAAGCATGTCTTTTGCGAAAAACCAGTCGCTGTCGATGCGCCTGGTGTGCGATCTGTGGTGGAGTCGTCTGAGATGGCCAAAGCGAAAGGACTGGCGCTCGTGTCGGGACTGTGCTGGAGATATCACCCGGGCAAACTGGCTACGTTTGCGCAGATTAAAAACGGGGCGATCGGTGAGATTGTCTCGATGCAGTGCAGTTACCTGACAGGTGGCGTCTGGGATCCGCGACGCACGCGGGACAAATGCGACAGCGAAATGGAATATCAGATTCGTAACTGGTACTACTATACATGGCTGTCGGGCGACTTCAATGTCGAACAGCACATCCACAGCCTCGACAAGATGATGTGGGCGATGAACGATCAGGCACCAGAAACTATCAGCGGTTCCGGTGGTCGTCAGGTTCGTACCGATGCCAAGTATGGCAATGTTTTTGACCACTTTGATGTTGTCTATACATGGCCAAACGGGGTGAAAGCGTTTGCGCGTTGCCGTCATTGGCCAAACTGCGAAAGTGAAGTTGAAGACTATATCATTGGCACCAAGGGACGCGTCAATGTGATGAGCCACAAGATAGAGGATCATGCTGGTAACTTGATTTGGATGTACGACGGTCCAGATGGTGATATGTATCAGATTGAACACAACGAACTGTTTGCCAGCATTCGCCGTGGTGAGCCGATCAACAACGGCGACTACATGTGCAAGAGCACCATGCTGGCGATTGCCGGACGCATGGCGGGCTACACCGGCCAACGCCTGACATGGGACGCGGTCCTAAATTCTAAGGAAGATCTCAGCCCAAAAGTCTACGACTGGACCGACAATCCGGTGCCGCCGGTGGCAATCCCGGGAAAAACGCCGTTTGTCTGACTCGTTACCACCTAAGCATCGTCGAACAAAGACTGAATAGGTTCTGATTATGCATTGTAGCTTCATCTGCCGCTGGCACGTAATAGCCTTCGCTCTAGTTGCGCTCCATTCGAGTGTGGTCCAACGTGCTGCGAATGCCCAAGATGCTGCACCCCCGGTCGTCAATCCCGAAAATCCGACGGACACCAAACCAGGCGCATCGACGCCAGCTGATGAGTCACGGAAGGAAGGGCATTCCACCCACGGTGAAGTCTTTAATGAAGGACCACGGCAGTCGGCCTATTTAATGGGAGGCTGTGGCATCGTGAAATTCCCCGTTACAACGTTACACCCCGAGGCGGGCAAGTTCATAGAGCAGGGTGTGGCACAATTGCACGGGTTCTGGTACTTCGAATCGGAACGCTCATTTCGCCAAGCCGCCATGCTAGACCCGGACTGTGCAACGGCCTATTGGGGTATGGCGATGTCAAACCGCAGTAATGACAAGCGTGCCAAAGGATTCATTGCGGAAGCCGTCAAACGTAAGGACAAAGTGGGAAAACGCGAACGGATGCTGATTGAAGCATTTGACCTGTTTATCAATGCCAAGACCGAAAACGACGAACAGAAAAAGCAACGCGCCGACAAGTATGTCCTTGACCTTGAAGATATGCTACTCGAGTTCCCAGATGACCTCGAAACGAAAGCCTTTCTGTGTGAATTCTTCTGGTCTGGAAAACGCGACGGGCTACAGATGGCATCCAATCTAAGTATCGATGCCATGATCCAGCAAGTGCTGGATGTTGAACCGTTGCATCCCGTGCATCACTATCGGATTCATTTGTGGGACAGCAAGAAGGCTGAACTGGCATTAAAGTCATCTGCCCTCGGGGGGTTAGCGTCCCCTTCAATCGCACACATGTGGCATATGCCGGGACATATTTATTCGAAACTGAACCGCTATCACGACGCCGTATATCAGCAGGAAGCGGCGGCTCGCGTTGATCATTTCCACATGATGCATGATCGAGTCCTCCCGGATCAGATCCACAACTTCGCGCACAATAATGAATGGTGCATTCGCAACATGATCTCGATCGGGCGTGTCCACGATGCCGAAGCTTTCGCGCGAAACATGCTCAGCCTGCCGCGTCATCCGAAATACAATTCGCTCGCTCAATCAGGCAGCTTCAAGTATGGAAGGGACCGCCTGATCAACGTGCTCCAAAGTTACGAAATGTATGAAACGCTGGCGGCCCTGAGCGGCACCATTTGGCTCGAAGACACCGGCGATGCCGATGAAGATTTGCGGCGAGATCGAGCCATTGGTGCTGCGTTAGCGGCAACTGGCAACGCGACCAACGCCGCCGTTTACCGGGATCGGTTGCAGAAAAAGCTGGACGAAGAGAAACAAAAACAAACGGTCGCTGTCACAGAAGCGGAAGCGAAAGCACGGGAAGCAAAGTCTGACGAAAGTGCTCTGACAAAGGCGAAGCAGGATGCTGAAAACACGTTTAAAGGAAAGATCGAGGGACTTGAAAAAGCCACGCTGGAAATCGACGCCCGGACTGCAGCGAACAAGGGAGAGCAGGAAAAAGCTTTGGACTTGTTTACGAAAGCCGGAGTTTCCAGCGATGTCCTGATTGCCGCCATGATTCGCGCCGGTAAGACTGAAGACGCAGCAACGAAAGCGGCTGAGAATGTGAAATCCAATCCCGGCGAAGTTCGCGCACTCGGCAGTCAGATTGAGGCGTTGTATGCAGCGGGAAAAAAAGATGAGTCGAAGGCCGCGTTTGAGCAGCTGCGAAAGATTTCCTCGACGATCGATCTCGATGTGGCGCCGATGATCCGGCTGGCTCCGATCGCCGCAGAATTCGGTTACACGGCGGATTGGCGACTTCCGCATGACATTCCGGCCGACATTGGTACTCGGCCAAATCTGGATTCCTTGGGACCGTTTCGTTGGTCGCCACGGGATGCTCCCGGATGGGCGTTGCCTGATCCGGATGGAAAATCTCGTTTGCTGAGCGATTATCATGGCCGTCCAGTGATTGTGGTGTTTTATTTGGGTTACGGATGTCTGCATTGTGCGGAGCAATTGCAGGGGATCGCGAAGCAGCATGACGCCATCCGCGCAGCAGGCTTTGATGTGATTGCGGTAAGCACTGATCAGCAGGAAAATCTGAAACGTGCCTGTGAAAATCTGGAAACGGTATTCCCGTTTCCATTGGTAGCCGATCCCAACATGACAGTTTTTCGCGAGTATCGTTGCTATGACGACTTCGAGAAAGCTGCTCTGCACGGCACATTTGTGATTGATGCCCGCGGCAAAATTCGTTGGCAGGACATCAGTTATGAACCGTTCATGGACACAGATTTCCTGATCAAGGAAGGCCAGCGTCTGATTTCGTTCGATCATTTGTATCCCGTATCAAGCGTCCTAGGCGCGACCACTACGGCGAACAATTAGAGGTCGGAATTCAGAGCTTTCATGATTCGTTTCCTGATGTTTGTTTTGGTATTTACGCCGCGCATCGTTTCAGCTTAGAACGATCTTCCTGCTGCTGCCGCGTTTGAACGAATATCTAACGGCTGTGAAAACGGGCAAATAGTTAATGCGAGATCAGGAGCCTCCAACAGCGATGAACACGCAGGACGTTGTGTTGCTGGGAGCCAGCAATTTGGTGCTGGGCTGGCAGGCTGTGACAGCCTCGCTGCGACAAATGACAGCGGCCCCCATCAATCTGAACGTCGCGTTGGGTATGGGGCGGTCGTATGTCAAGACCAGCGCGTTCTGGTTTCGTCGGTTACCGGCGATCAGCCAATGCGGATTGTGGGGCCAGTTGCCTCTCGATGCGGCGAACCCGCCGCTGGTGCTGATCACGGATCTTGGCAACGATATTGTTTACCTGTTTGAGCCCGATCGAATTACAGCCTCTGTCCGTCAATGTATCAGGCAGATTCTCGACTGGCGATCAGATGCGAAGATCGTCCTGACGGGGCTACCGCTGGCTTCACTCACACGAACCGGGAAACTACAGTTTCAGCTCGCGAAGACGATTATGTTTCCGGGCTGCTCACTCTCGCAGACAGCGATTCTTGAACGCGCGCTGTCCCTCGACCATCTTGTGCGGCAGCTGGCCACAGAGTTTGGCATTCCGCTGGTGGAACCTGAACCGCACTGGTACGGTTTTGACGCGATCCACGTCGTGCCGAAGTTTCGCGGAGCGGCGTTTCAGAAATACTTCGCGGCGTTTGAACTGGCGACCCCCACCATGGATTCCCGAACATCTGTGAAAGTCCGGATCGACCTGCCGACGGCTGCGGCGAGAACGATTTTCGGGCGGAACAGGACCGTGGAACAGCCGGTTTTTCGTTCGCCGGAGTTTGTGGTTTCGGCGTGGTGATTGTGGCAGAAATATTTGGACAGCATACCATTTTCGCAGGTAGTAAAGATCGTTGAACCGCGTGCCCATCGGGCCGCGATTGTTCTGTTTGAAAATTCGTATTTGAGATTTGAGATACTGAGCGCGGGACGATGCCCACGCGGTTGAACGAACAGATTCTTCGAGTACCGGGATATTTTGCCACACGTGATGCAAGACTGGGTGCATTGCACATTTGTGCGGCCAACATTCATCAGCTAGATTACCTCTTGAGGAACCCATGTCACTACTGGAAGTCGACAATTTGTCCGTAAACTATGGCGCGATCGAAGCGATCCGGGGGTGTTCGCTGCGCGTTGAGCAAGGTGAGATTGTCACGCTGATTGGCGGCAATGGGGCCGGGAAATCGACGACGCTGCGGACAATTTCGGGGCTCCTGACTCCAAAAAATGGAACGATTCGGTTTGATGGTCAGACCATCCACGGTCGGCCGCCGCATGCGATCACCCAAAGCGGTGTCATTCATGTACCTGAGGGACGTGGAATTTTCGCCAACTTGACGGTTGAGGAAAACCTGATGCTCGGTGCGTATTCTCGCAATAATCGCCAGGGAATTATTGACGATCGCGAGATGGCCCTGAGTTTATTTCCTCGAGTCCGTGAACGTCTGAAACAGGCGGCAGGCACCTTGTCTGGCGGCGAACAACAAATGCTGGCGATCGCGCGCGCGCTGCTGGCGCGGCCAAAGCTGTTGATGCTGGATGAACCGTCGCTGGGACTGGCACCGCAGATCGTCCAGACGATTTTTCAGGTGATCCGGCAAATCAACCGCACGGGAGCGACAATTCTGCTGGTGGAGCAGAATGCCGCGATGGCGTTGCAGGTGGCGCATCGGGCCTACGTGATCGAAGTCGGTTCGATCGAAATGGAAGGCCCTGCTGCGGAACTCGCCGCCAGCGACGAAGTCCGCAAGGCGTATTTGGGTGCTCATTGAGGTCTGAACTGTGACTGTTGATTCAAATCGTCGAGTGTTCTCATGGTGCTTGTCCCGGCGGAGCATTCCGCGGACGCGATTGCCTGCATTGATGGGAATCCTGAACGTCACGCCAGACAGTTTTTCAGACGGCGGCAGATTCAACTCGGTCGAAGCTGCCGTGAGTCGCGCGCTCCAGCTGAACGAAGACGGCGCTGACATTATCGACATCGGCGGTGAATCTACGCGGCCCGGCGCGGAGCGTGTATCGCAGGAAGAAGAACTTCGCCGCACGATCCCTGTGATTCAGAAGTTGGCTGGTCAACTCCGTGTGCCCATGTCGATCGACACCACTAGGGCTGAAGTGGCGCGTCGGGCCTTGGATGCCGGAGCCGAAATCGTCAACGACATTTCCGGCCTGACGTTTGATCGCGACATGCTGGAAGTTTGTCGCAAGGCCGACGCGGGAATCTGTGTGATGCACATTCAGGGTACTCCGCAGACTATGCAGCAGAATCCGCAGTACGGAAATGTGGTGAGCGAAGTGATTGAGTTCCTGCAGCAGCAGGTCGATCGGTGTTTGATGGCCGGGATCCCTGCAGAGCGCATGTGCGTCGATCCGGGCATTGGTTTTGGCAAGACGGCCGATCACAATCTGGAACTGTTGTCAGCCGTGCCAAGGATGCAGCAGGCCCTGCAACGCCCGGTCCTGATCGGCCATTCACGCAAACGCTTTCTTTCAAAAATTCTTGGCCGTACTGTGGAAGAACAATCGGCAGGCACGATCGGGGTGGCTGTGGCATTAGCCGAACTCGGCACCGATGTCCTCCGGATTCACGACGTCCGCGCTGTGCGCGACGCCCTTGTGGCATGGGATACAATTCGGCAAGTTGAATCATGACGCCCTTGAAATTGAATGCTGTGTCGCTCGATATTCTTCGCCAATGGGACAACGACCATGTCTGGCATCCATTTACGCCGATGTCAGCGTGGATCGACGAATGCGCGCCGATCATTGTGCGCGGCGAAGGATTTGAGCTGATTGCTGCCGATGGTCGCCGCTATCTGGATGGTATTTCATCGTTGTGGTGCAATGTGCATGGGTATGCGGTTCCGGCGATTGACCGGGCGGTCACGGAACAATTGCAGAAGGTCGCTCACAGCACTCTGCTGGGCCTCGCGAGTGAACCGTCGATTCGTCTGGCCCGGGCGTTGGTGGAACAGGCTCCGGTGGGGTTGACGAAAGTCTTCTTTTCGGACAGCGGAGCAACATCGGTCGAAGTCGCCTTGAAGATGGCGTACCAGTATCATCGGCAGAAACCCGAGGGTTCGGAGGATCGTGACACATTCCTGTGCATTGGCCACGCCTATCACGGCGATACGCTGGGAACCGTCAGTGTCGGTGGCATAGATCTGTTTCACCGCTGCTACAAACATCTGCTGTTTGCTACGCTCACGACACCGGCGCCGATTGCGACGCGGGTGCCGACAGGATACACCACCGAGTCATGGCTAGCGTATTGTTTTGCAGAAGTCGGGCGCTTGATTCGCGAAAATCAAGCTCGGATCGCCGGAGTTATCATGGAACCGATCGTCCAAGGAGCAGCCGGAATTCTAGTGCATCCACCGGGGTTTCTGCGACATGTGCGACAGTTGTGTACGGAATTTGACATCCCGTTGATTGCCGATGAAGTGGCTGTTGGTTTTGGACGCACGGGGACGCTATTTGCCTGTGAGCAGGAAAGTGTGAGTCCTGATTTTCTGTGTCTGGCGAAGGGCATTTCCGGAGGCTATCTGCCCATCGCCGCGACGCTGACGACGGATCGGATCTATACGGCTTTTCTGGGACATCCGTCCGCGGGTCGCACGTTCTTTCATGGACATACATACACAGGCAATCCCTTGGGCTGCGCGGCAGGACTAGCATCGCTCCAGCTGTTTGAAGATAACCAAGTGCTAGAAAACGTCAAAGCGACCTCTACGAGGATCACCGAGCGGCTTGCGGTTCTGCGAGACCACCCGCATGTCGGTGAAGTTCGTCAGAAGGGACTTATGATTGGTATTGAGTTGGTCCGCGATCGTGACGGGATGGTTCCGTTTGACGCCAAATTGCGACTCGGACACGAGGTAACGCTCGCCGCGCGCAGACGCGGCGTGATCCTGCGACCGCTGGGTGATGTGATTGTGCTGATGCCAGCTCCGGCGATGCCCATTGAGCTGATCGATCGGCTGTGTGATGTAGCGATTGAATGTATTGATGAAGTGACACGAAATATTCCTTTGTAGGATGGAGATTCTTGTCCGTCGCATGGCCAATCAGAACCCCGCCATTGTCGGATTGTTTGGCAAGATCTCGGACATGGATGTCTAAGGCACAGATTCTCATCGCGGGCCGTCGCGGCTGATCGTCGCTGGTCCGCCCTACGATTCGCCAGAAACTTTGTGGTCATGGTGGCGACATCGCGAGACCGCGTTACCATTTCCGTGGAGCAGGGGGCGGTTATGTGAACAATTTGAATTCTGGAGATGACGCACGTGAGAAAATCGGTGGTTCTGGCGTACAGCGGCGGACTGGATACGTCGGTTCTGGTGGGATGGCTGCAAGACGAAGGCTATGACGTGCATTGCCTGTACGTGGACCTTGGTCAGCCGTGTGAAGACCGGGCGGCCATCATGCAGAAGGCCCGCGATATCGGGGCGAAGTCGGCCGAGCTAGTCGATGTCCGCGAAGAATTGTGCAGTGACTTTGCCTTCCCGGTACTGCAATGGCAGGCGCGGTATGAAAATATCTATCTTCTGGGCACAAGTATCGCGCGGCCTCTGATTGCAAAAGCCTGTCTGCAACGCGGTCGCGAGGTCGGCGCGGAGGCGTTTGTGCACGGGGCCACGGGTAAGGGAAACGATCAATGTCGCTTTCAACTAGCCGCGGAAGCACTGGAGCCGGGGATTCACATCATCGCTCCGTGGCGCATCCAGAGGTTCCGCGATATGTTTCCCGGCCGCACGGAGATGCTGGCTTACTGCGCGCAAAAGAACATCCCGGTAAAAGCCACGGCGAGGAAGCCCTATTCGAGCGACGAAAACTGTTTGCACATCAGTTACGAAGCGGGAGACTTAGAGGATCCGACCGTGGACGGTCAGAGCGTCATCGACTTCGGCATGACCGTATCTCCTCAGGATGCTCCGGACACGGAAGAAAGCGTTACGATCGCGTTTGAATCCGGCGTGCCCATTGCAGTCAACAATAAGAAGCTGAGCGCAGCAGCGGTGGTTGAGGAACTAAACAGGATTGGTGGACGCAACGGCTGCGGTCGGATCGACATCGTGGAAAACCGCTTTGTCGGCATGAAGAGTCGCGGCGTTTACGAAGCGCCCGGCATGACGCTCCTGTATGCGGCTCATCAGGGGCTGGAGCAGTTGACGCTCGATCGCGACCTGACGCACTTGCGAGATTCGTTGAGTCCCCAAGTAGCGGAAATGGTTTACTATGGTTTTTGGTACTGTGCAAAAATGGACGCCTTGATGGCATTTATTCGCGAGACGCAGAAACCTGTCACCGGCAACATTCAGCTGACACTCTATAAAGGGAACGTGCGGGTCAGCAGCCGCACGTCGCCGAACAGTTTGTATAAAGCGGACATCGCCAGCATGGAAAGCGGTGGTTCGTATGATCAGACGGACGCGGAAGGATTCCTCCGGATTATGGGCTTGCCCGTTCGCGTCCAAGGTAACGTGCGACCACGGCCTTATTAAAGCACTTACTTTTCGAAACATGTTCCAGATAAACCTGGCTTTGGTTGCGCTTGAGGAACGATCGCATGTAGGATGGACATTCTTGTCCGTCGGATGGCCAGAAAACACGGTCGAAACAAAGATTATTGTGCAATGACAGCCGTTCTACAATGCGTCAGTTTCTGGCGAAAACCTCGGACATAAATGTCCAAGCTACAGGAATCGCAGCGGAATTTGAAAACTTGCCGCAGGGCGCAAGAAAAGAGCGAGCTTCCGGGGGAAAGCTCGCTCTTTTCAGGAGGGAGGGGGACGTACTTTTCGTTGGATCGATCAAGCCGCTTTGCGTTGTTCGCCGATTGTTCCGGCGATCATGCGTTTGATGTTTGAACCGGGGCCGCCACGTGGAGGGTAGCCGTATTCTCTCAGTTTTCCGGACAGAGTTCGCAGCCCAATCTGCAGGATCTGGGCGGTCTTTTCGCGGTTGCCGTTGCAACGGGCGAAGGTGGACTCGATGAGTTTGCGTTCCATTTCGGCCAAGGTCATGCCGACGCATTCTGCACCGTCATTGATCGTGTCGTTCTGCAGCCAAGGTCGCAGATCTTCGGGACCAATCATTTCTGTCACATCGACTGTGCAGCAGCGTTCAATCACGTTCTGAAGTTCACGCACGTTGCCAGGCCACGGATGACCTTCGAGGACGTGCACAGCTTCGGCACTGATCTGTCGGGGCGGCCGACCTTCCTTCAGTGAGATCTGGCTGATGAAGTGTTCCACCAGCAAAGGGATGTCGTTGCCGCGAACTCGCAACGGTGGCGATTGCAGGGTGATACCGCTGAGGTGTTGCAGCAAGTCGTCACGGAATCGGCCGTCCATCGCTAGTCGATTCAGGTCACCGTGGGTAGCCGCGATGAATCGAATGTTTGCACCTTCCTGCCCACCATGCAACACGGAGGCTGCTCGTTGTTCTAGCAGTTGAGCCAAGCGTTTCTGGAATGGCAAAGCCACTGTATCAACGTTATCCAACAAGATCGATCCGCCGTCGGCCATCTTCAGATAGCCAGGGAAACCGTCCGGAGCATTGTCGCCGAAGAGCTGATGTTCCAGCGTTTCAACGGAATGCAGACTACAATCAATTCGCAAGAACGGCTGGGTGGACCGACGACTGCAGCGATGCAGGCCTTCGGCGATCAGCGTTGTGCCGCTTCCTGGTTCGCCGCGAACAAGGACCGTGCGGTCATCGTCGGCTGCGATGCGAATGGACTCTCGCAAAGACTGCATAGATGGTGTGCTGCCAACCAGATCCATCAGGTTGCGGTTCAATAACTGACGTCGCAGTTTTTCGTTTTCACGGATCAGTTCGCCGCGTCGGAGTGCGTTGAGTAACGCAGCTCCAAAACGTGATGCTGAATAAGGGCGTTCTAGGACTTCGCATTCGAAAGTTGGCACTGTTTCACGACCCCAGCGGGAGTCTTCGCCGACGATGCAAATGACCTGCGCGGCTTTCGAATGATTTCGAATAGCTGCGTTTACCTCCTGAATCCGGGAGACTGTGTCCGCATCATCAATGATGCAGCAACAGAATTCCTGTCGACTTAGGTGAAACAACATCGCATCCGGGCTGTCTGTTTCACAGACCTGCATGCCACGCTTACGGACATCGTCCGCAAGCAACTGGCGTGCACCGGGACGTGGCGAAAAGACCAGCACAGTGCGTGTGGTCGATTCCGTTTCCGGCGGAATAGATTTGGTTTCGGAAGGCGCGGCCTGGTTAGGCTGGGGGAACCGCAGGATCTGCGGCTCATGATGAGCGCCGTTTGGGAACTCGTTCATGATTTCCTCAATCTGGGAGCTGAGTGGAGAGTCGAGAGGGGGAGACGAGCGGAGGGACGAACAGTTCGTAAAAATGAGTTGTTCAGCTTTTGATGAGATTCAAAAGATGAGCAATTCAAAGGCTGCGAACATGCTCTGACTTCCGGATGTGATACCGGAAGGGGGAGAAGGGAGGAGAACAGAAGGGAGATTTTGGATTCAGGAATCGAATCCGGGTTGAGAGACGGAGTGATATCGCCGGTGGGGCTTCAGTGTCAACACGTGTTCTCAATGATTCCGCCCAAAACTTTGGGGCATTTCAAAGAAATCACCGTAATGCCACTTTTGATGAGATCTTCGCGCATGGGGGTCGGCATTTTTTGCCGGAGTCAGATCGTTGGGGTAATCTTGGCAGTTTTCACTGTTGGCAGGATTCCTCGGCACGATGCTCGCGATTGGTGGTCCGGCGGGATATCCTTTGCGGTTTACTTCCGAACCACTGATTTCGAGTGCCGCTGTGCCATTTTTGAGTCGTGAACTTCTTATCGCACCCAGTTCCGCGTTGATTCGCGGACGAATTGATCGCTGTGTACAAGAACTGGCCGGCGGATCGCGTTCGCACGTGACGGGTTTGTTCGATCACGACTGCGTCGTATTGAACGGACGGGTGGAAACAAATCCCGGTTGCACATTGAGTGCGGGCGATCAGGTGCATGTGCGGTTCGAAGAGAATCGTCGCTATTCGCCGCGACGTCGCCCGCAGCAACAACAGCATCGTGGTTTCTCAATCGTATTTGAGGACCGGCATGTGATCGTTGTTGAAAAATCGGCAGACTTGCTCACCGTTCCAACCGATGGTCGCGAACCACACACGTTGTTGTATCGCGTCAACGAGCATGTGAAATATGAAGGCCGGGGCCGAGGTGCGTTTGTCGTGCATCGGCTAGATCGTGGCGTCTCAGGCCTCCTGATGTTCGGCAAGACAAAAGAAGATGCCAAGTTGATGCAGAATCAGTTTCGACAGCGGAAGCCCGAACGTCAATACGATGCTCTAGTTTCCGGAATTATCCCGCAAGACAGCGGTGAATTTCGGAGCTTCCTCGCGACCGGAAAAAACCTGACGCGCTATTCCACAGATGACGAAGATGATGGCCAGCTGGCAGTAACGCATTACCAAGTCGTGGAACGACTGCCTGATACAACGCATGTGACGGTGCAGCTCGAGACCGGACGACGCAATCAGATCCGGGTGCATTTTGCTGAAGCGCAGCATCCGGTGCTGGGAGACAATCGCTATCGATCAGATCTTTGGAAAGAAATCCCGTGGGCTCACAAAAGATTTGCGTTGCACGCATCGACGCTCGGGTTCACGCATCCGATGTCCGGGGCACCCCTGCGATTCAGTTCGCCGTTGCCTGCTGAAATCACGAACTTCATGAAGTTCAGCAAGCGACTCGACAAAGTCATCCAGCAGGATCTTCGCGTTCCGCGTTCGGATGCAGCAAAAGCCAAGGCGAAAGATCGCAAGCAGAAACGTCGCCGAGGCTAAGTGTGCAGCCTAAGGACCAGTGTTTAACGCGATACGGATGCGGATTCTTCTCCGATCAGTGCCTCTGTCAACGAATCGCTCGCCACCCGCAAACGCAGGCGTTGGTTGCCCTCACGCGTACAGCGCCCATGGATCACGAATTTCACATCAGTTGCCAGATTGATTGTCGGAATCGATCGGAAGATGAGGACGCCATGTTCGGCGATGTGTTTCGTAGGGCCTTCAGCATCGATAAATTCAAACCCCGCGGGCAATTCGCACGACACGCCAACGCTGGTTGCTTCACGAGTTCCTGTGTTCCGAATCTGCACTTCCCAACGAATTTCCTCCCCGACGCGGAGTTCACGATGGTCAGCGACAATCTTCATATCCAGTGCTGCTGTGCCAATCACAACGGACGACAACTCGCAGGTTGTCACTTGGCCATGTTCTGAAATGACTCCGGCTTGATGAGCCACTTCACCGGTTTCGTTCGCCTGCATGACCACCACAAAGTTACTAGAATCATTCGGCTGCAACGTCCCCACGAACCATTCTACGGCGTTATCAGTCTCAATAAACTTACCCCCGCGATCAGCCGACACAAAACTGAATCCATCTGGAATAATGTACTTTGCACGCACGTTGGTCGATTGCACGTTGCCGCCGTTGCTGACGGTCAGCGTGTAGTCTTCTGAGCGTCCAGCGATTTGCTCCGGTGGTCCCACAAGTGCGATGGCCAACTGTGGTTCGGCCACGACGATTGCCGTGGTTGTCTGATCCGATAGTCCGCCATCCGCAAGGACACGCACAGCCAGTTGCTGATCTCCACCCTGCACGGCAGTGAGGCTAAGCCGAGCCTGCCGCGATTCGCCCGGATTGAGGGTCCCGATTTCGATCGTAAGCAAACTCCCGTTTCGGTGTTCCAAGCCTTCCGGCACCGCAGCCTGGATTACAACATTGTTCGCCAGTCCGGTGCCGGGATTGCTGACGCGCACGATGTAACCTACCTGCTGGCCGATTTCGACGCTTTCCGGACCGGAAACAACTACGCCAATGATTGGCTCTTGGACTGCAAACTGAGATGAGGATGTTCCGGTCAGACGAACATAGGCCTCTAGCCGTACATCGTCGCGCGTTTGCGGAATGACTTTGAGCATCACGGACCGCGATTGGCCAGGCTGCAATTCACCAAACGTCCATGTCGGCATTTCGGAGTCTTCGACGGCTGCTGGTCGCGCCTCGACAAACTCCACATTTGCCGGAATCACGGCCTCCGCCATCACGCTGCGGACAACCGTCTGGCTGGTATTTTTGACAACAAGCTCGACGTCACATTCCTGTCCGACGTTGAATCCACCGTGCTTGACCCATTGAACCGTGACACCCGGCGACTGCGGGCCACTGTTCTCACTGGACATCGCTGCAGGTGCCGCAGTGTCATCCGCCGCAACGACACCGAATTCTCCTGCTTCACTCGCGGGTGTCGCGAATGCACTTGGCAAATCATCGTCGAGCAGTGGTGGCGCGGAGGGATCGGTAGCATCATGGCCAAAATCAATACGCGGAACCGTGTTCTCCGTTTCGGCACTTGCCGTGTCAAGGAATTCTTCAAATGGGCTTGTGCCGGCGGTTGGATTCGGATGGGCCGTGCCGACCCTCACCTTCTTTGTGGAAGACTGATCAGCGTCAGGGGAAAACGCTGCTGTGTCCACGCCGTTCGGGGGTGCAACAGCAGAGTCGTTTGGGGTAAAAGCAACAGTCGAAACCTTATCCGAACCTGTTTTCGCAGTAGCCGTCAGAACAGCCGGATGCGGGGCAACCGGATGCGGGGCGCTGCCGAGGTTTGGGGCCTTGTCTGGCGGCGATGCGGCAGGACGTTGGGCAACGTCGAGTCGTATTTTGGATTTTTCCCGCATTGGAATTGCGGCGGGGGCGTCAGACTTTGCTGAAACGGCGCTGCCAGACGCATCGACCGTCGGCGAGAAATATGTCACCGAGGATTTGCCTAGGGGGCTCACCGCGGACTTTGCCGAGTATTTGAGAGGACTTCTCTGCCCCATCGTTCGCTGTTGTTCGCGATTCAATTCGCTAAACGGATCCTTTTCCTGAGCGACACTTGGACTCGCACCAAACATAGCAAGGCACAGGACTGTCAACAGAGATTTACGAAGTGGCATGATTCTTCTCCGGGGAGCGCAGGGCTCACACAGTGTGTTCAATGTGGAGTTGAGAATGGCTGGCAGAACCTCCACTCATCAATTCTTCGACCGGATTGAAGATACGGCTTGATGCAATTCCGTAAGATGTAACGATTGTGACGTTTCTTGTGATTATGCCGCTCGCCGCAGATCAGCAGATAGTGCCGAAATCGGTCGGTACACCGGAGCGAGAATTAGTGGCTACTCGAGTGGTGCGGTAAGCACGACTCCCACAAGCAGGTCGTACGCAGCGTGACAGCCGACTGTAATGCCAAAACCGCGGAGCAGGAAAATGCTCGCAAAAAAAAGTCCGGCGGCAGCGCGGAAGGAGAACGCAAACAGATTCAAGGCTTCGGCAGACGGACCAACGTGATGCGCCAACGCAAACAAAAAGCTGGTGCAGATCGCGGCCATGATAGCTGCCCATTTTGCCGGAAATTCAAACATCCGAAAGAGGATAAATGCTGCGGGAACCAGCAACAGGCGAAACATCACCTCTTCGTAGACGCCAGCCCCGATGAATGAGACGGCCCGCGTCATCGGCCCTACCGAATTCAGCAACGCAGGAGGACCAGCAGCAGCCACATCGGACTTGGTCAACAGTTGAAACAGAAGATCGTGGCACTGGCCGACAGCCACCAAACAGATTGCGAGCAGCAAACTCTCGGCCAGCATGCCGAGCTGAGTCTCGAAGCGAACGTGCCACGGGTTCTTGCGGAGAATGTGCCAGATCATTAGCATTGTAACGACAATCCCAGGCAGCAGCAGCCCCTCCCCAAAACCCAGTTGCGACAATACTGACCGCATCCAGAAATCCGCACCGTTCCGCACGATATCCGGTTGATCTTGCCCCATCACGCGGACGCCGAATTCGTAGACCACAATCCACGGAATCAGAAATAACAGGCTGGACAGCGGCGTCCGCGCGTCGCTCCAGTAGTCAGTCACTGCCGGTTGAAAATTGTGATCGGACATAAGGGGAGTTATCGGTTGTTTTGCAGCGCCGGTGATGGAAGTCACGCATGAACCTTTTTAGACACGCACGGGTATCGGCAGCAAACCGGTAGAAACTGCCGCCGCCTATTTTTCTTCGCGCGCGAACAGCACGAGTGATCCTGCGGGAGAATTGGTTGCTGCAAAATGTGGACGCTTCATGCGGGCCCGGGTTGACTGCAATGGTTCGGCGAATTCGTCCGTTGTGCCATTGTGCCAGCGGAGTTTGTGGGTCAACACAATGGCCGCATCGTCGATTGACTGCCGTCCGACAACACGTGGCAGAGGACGCATACACGGCAGACCCAGCGCCTCGCAAATAGCCTGAGCCAATTCTAGGTCTTGTGCCGGAATTGAGTCGGCTGCGATCGCCATGGGAAGCCCTCCGTAGAATTCCTCAATCGCCGGTGGCGCGACACGATCTACGGCGGTCTGAGATAACTTATCGGTCGCAGTTAAAACTGTCCCAGCAAGCTTGATCAGACGCACCACGTCTTGAGGTGCACCAGCAATCGCCGCACGCCGCATCCAGAGCGGTTCCGCAAACACCGACATCTCGCGATCTCGCCCGGCAAACTCCAGCAGCTCTGCCGAGGCGGCGTGGAGCGTTTGCGCGACAATGTCCGCTCCACGTACCTCCGGCAGCAGCGTCACGCCAGAAAAAACGGCCAGTCGCGCCTGTTCCACCGACCAGGATACCGGTGACGACAGGTGATCAGGCGCCAACAGGACTCGATGACCAGGTTCTGGCAATAGGAATAAACCGGACGGCAGCGCCTGAGTTTCCCGCGCGATGACTTCGCAAAGTTCCCACAGAAGATCGTTCCCTGGCGACCGGTCCAGCAGCAGGCGCTGCAGGCGGCGCATCAGCGATGCTTGTGATTCCAGACGCCAGATCTGGTTTTCGAGGCGATCAGTCCAGCGTTGCTGAGTCTGCAGCAGGCATCGAAGATCAGCACACAATTCGTTGACGCGGTGCACGCCCGCTGCTTCAGCATTCAGCATGACAGCATCAGCAACGCGCGAGACGTCTCGAATCTGGTCCCGAAGTTTTGACAATGAGCCGCGCGTCGCAAACGGATGGCTAAACGGCCCGCTTGCGCGACGGTTGGCCACTTGCAACTGATCTTGCAGGACTGCAAGTCGCCGCGATTGACGTATGGTCTCAGGCGTCTGGAGGAGTTCTTCCGTTAGGCGAAAACTAGGTGCTTCGGTCACGGGCAATCTCAGAAAAAGTATGTTTTCAGTGCGACGTCTGTCCGCTTGAGTCGCAGCCGAAATCCAATGCATGGGCCGCCGTTCCCAACTCCCCTGTTCGGCAATCGTTGCCGGAATGTTTGAGAGATTTCTGAAGAAATAGTTTTGGCAGGATAGAAGGCAGTTTGACGGCATTGCCTGTTGCATGAGCTAAGTCGAATGAACCTCCTGAGTCGCGTAAAGCAAATGCAGCTGTTGTGCCAAGGATGCAGAACTCCCCGCAGATGTGCCGATGCACTTAGCGAGGTCATTTCCCGGAATCTTTATCGAGCCACCTCCATGCGCGACGTCGCTGCTGAACTGCGAACATTGGACCAGATTGCCACCCTGTTGCTGGAGCAGCAGGGTTGTTGTCCAACTGCCAGCGATGCTGCGCCACTGCCTTCCGTGAATGGCGTGATGTCTATTGTTCGCAAGCTGCGGAGCCTGTTGTTTCCGGGCGTGCATGCGACTGATGGCGTGAGTTCAATGCCCGGCGTAAATGGTGTCCGACTGCAACTGTTTCCAATTCAGACGGGGCTGAAACGTGAAATCGCAAGGGCCTTGGAACATTCGCGGCAGGCTCAGTTACGCATTCACAATACAGAAGCCCAACAATCCAGCGGTGCCGACAACCATATCACCAAAGCGACATTGCTCACAGGGGCATTCTTAAGTCGTCTCCCTGAACTGCAGCGAACCTTGGCGAGCGATGTCGCCGCGGCTTTCAACGGAGATCCGGCGGCAAAGACGCAGGAAGAAATTGTGCTGTGCTATCCGGGGATCGAAGCCATCACCGTCTACCGTATCGCCCATGAGCTGTTGGCCCTCGGTGTTCCGTATCTGCCCCGTATCATGACGGAGTGGGCTCATCGCGAAACAGGGATTGATATTCATCCCGGCGCAAAAATTGGCGGTTCGTTCTTCGTGGACCACGGAACCGGGGTTGTCATTGGAGAGACGTGCGAGATTGGCTCCCAAGTGACGTTGTATCAGGGCGTGACTCTCGGAGCTTGGTCATTTCCGCGAGATGACGACGGGAACCTGATTCGCGGGACGAAGCGGCACCCAACGCTGGAAGATCGCGTCACCGTTTACAGTAACGCGACGATTCTAGGTGGCACCACTGTGGTTGGGGCTGGCTCGCTCATCGGTTCCAGCGTATCACTGAATCGCAGTGTACCTCCGAATACAATCGTCACGATTGAAAAACCATCATTGAAGTTTCGCGAGGCCGCGTAGCCCGCGACAAGGGATGCGACACGCCATCCCATCTCCTTGGAATAGGTCCCGCATACTCTGCGGCGCATGCCGGGCATTTGCCAAATTGTCAATCTCAATTCCGCATGATCGGCAGAATTCGGGTTGCTGATCGCGTCTTTCTGCATTCAATGCTTGACACCCGCTGCGGAGAAAATATCCTGCAGCAGTACCAACCGTTCAGCAGCGACGGAATCCCCTTCCGTTTCGGACTATTTTTCGCTGAACTCGACCACCATCGATCGACATGACGTCGATTCCCCCCTTGCAGGAGTGACCACATGAAGTTCGCTCAGTGTTCTGTTGCGTTGATTTTGTTCTGCGCTGCGTTGTGTGTTTCCAGTTCATCTAATGCCGCCGATGCGCGGATTGACATCAGCCCGCTGGGCGAAGGCGAGACGATCGCCATTCGTAGCCGTGATGCACGACAGCAGTTGATTGTGACTGCAACAGACGAAGGTGGCAAACAAACGGATGCGACGCGGGATGCAGTTTGGGTCTTGTCCGATCCAACAGTACTCCTGATTGATTCCACCGGGATGGCGATCCCATCCAAGGATGGCGACATCATGGTCACCGCAACGGTCGGTGACAAGACGGCGACTGCACATGTCACAGTGAGCGGATTTGCTCAGCCCTTGCCCATCAATTTCCAAAACCAGATCGTGCCAATCTTCACGAAGTTGGGCTGCAACGGCGGTGGCTGTCACGGCAAGTCGGGTGGTCAGAATGGGTTCAAACTATCGCTCTTGGGATTCTATCCTGCCGACGATTTCGAATTCCTCCGCAAAGAATCTCGCGGACGCCGCATCTTCCCCGCGATTCCGGGCGAAAGTCTGCTGCTGAAGAAAGCCGTGGGACGCAGTCCGCATGGGGGCGGGAAACGCATGGAAACAGGGAACAACGAATACAACCTCTTGGTGCAATGGATTGAACAAGGCATGCCATACGGTGCCGAGACCGACCCGTACGTCGTCGGCATTCGCTGTGTTCCTGAGACGCGTACGATGACGCAGAAGTCCCAGCAACAGATTGCTGTTATCGCCACCTACAGTAATGGCACTAACGAGGATGTCACACGCATGGCGTTGTTTGAGCCTAACGAAGCCGAGATGGCTGAGTGTTCCACAACGGGTTTAGTGAGTACGCTCGATCTGTCTGGCCAAGTTGCCATTATGGCTCGTTATCAGGGACAGGTTGCCACCTTTCGGGCCACTATTCCCTTAGGTGCTGACACGTCAAAGATGCCGGAACCCACTAACCTAGTGGATACGGCCGTCTTTGGAAAACTCAAGCAACTCGGTATTCCAACATCGGAAGTCTGTGATGACGCTACCTTTCTGCGGCGTGTGTCCTTGGACATTGCCGGCACATTGCCATCCGATGAGGAAGTCCGCACGTTCCTCGCCGATGCTACGGCTGATAAACGCGATCGTTTGATCGATCGCTTGCTAGAGAGTCCGGCCTATGCCGATCAATTCGCAAACAAGTGGAACTTCGTGTTGCGAAACCACAAAGAGAGCGGTGAAGACACTCCCGGTACGATGCTCTTTCATCAATGGCTTTGGAACAAGATGTATGACAACACGCCATACGATCAGTTCGTACGAGAAATTGTCACGGCATCTGGTGATCCGCAAATCAACCCTGCCGTGACGTGGTTTCGTGATGTGGACAGCAGCGAAGAACAAGTCGAAGACACTGCTCAGTTGTTTCTTGGCCTGCGGATTCAGTGCGCACGTTGCCACCATCATCCGTTTGAAAAATGGAGTCAGGACGATTACTACGGGATGGCCGCGTTTTATGGTCGCGTGGGCAAAAAAACGATTCCTAACGCCTCGGCTGCCTTGCGGGATCGTCGCGTTTTCCATAACGAAGGTGTGGCGACAGCCAGCAATCCACGTTCAGGCAAGGCACTGAAACCCACAGGGCTGGGCACGCCGGCGTACGACATCCCAGCCGATATTGATCCGCGCGTCAAACTTGCGGACTGGATGAGTGATCCGCAGAATCCGTTCTTCGCCAAATCACTGGTCAATCGTTACTGGAAACATTTCTTCAGTCGCGGCATCGTTGAGCCAGAAGATGACATGCGAGCGACAAATCCTCCTTCAAATCCGGAACTTCTAGACGGGTTAGCAGCACACTTCATTCAGTCGGGCTTTGACCTGAAAGATCTCGTGCGGACAATTTGCAAATCAAGAACGTATCAACTGAGTGCGTTGCCGAATGAGTTTAATGGCAACGACAAGCAGAATTTTTCGCGGTACTACCCGCGTCGTTTAAGTGCCGAAGTCTTGTACGATGCATTCCATCAGGTGACTGACACCGCTGAGGGTTTTGGTGGCATGCCAGCCGGAACAAGAGCTTTACAGCTAGCGGATGCATCAAATTCGACTTACTTTCTGCAGGTCTTCGGACAGCCAAAAGGCGACACTGCCTGTGAATGCGAACGGAGCATGGATGCGAATCTAGCGCAAAGTTTGCATCTCCTCAATGGTAAGGAAATTCAAGACAAAATCTCCCGTGAAGGGGCCCGCACAGCACGGTTTGCCGCTGAAACAGAACGCGGCAATGAAGATCGGGTAAAAGAACTTTATCGCTGGGTATTCGCCCGTGAACCCAACGTCGAAGAACTGGAAGTCGCAACAGGTTATCTCAAGAGCCACGAAGCCAACGTTCGCGGCGGTTATGAAGATATCGTTTGGGCGTTGATCAACACCAAAGAGTTTCAGTTTAATCATTGATGTTCACGGTAACGATCAGCCAAAACACCTACTCTCCACCCATCCCGCCTCATCACATTCATTGGATACCCGCTCGATGACTGGGTTTCGATTTTTGCTAGCCGCCGCTGTAACATTGACAGCTCAACAAACATTCGCACAGCTTCCGCAAACTCGCATTACGTCTGTGTTTCCACCAGGCGGACAGCAAGGCACTACCGTCGATCTGACGCTTGGTGGCGGGACGGATCTGGATGAGCTTGACCAGATGGTCTTCGCTCATCCAGGGATCACCGCAGTCCAGAAACTGGATGCAAATGGAAATCCTGTGGTGAATACGTTTGCAGTCACTGTAGCGGCGGATGTACCGGCGGGGTTATACGATGTGCGTGTTCGCGGCTTATTTGGGATCAGTAATCCGCGGATATTCAGGGTAGATGCGCTGCCAGAAGTGGCGGAAATCGAGCCAAACAACACCAAGATTCAGGCGACGCCCGTGACGATGGGAACCATCATGAACGGGCGGAGCAATGCTGCCACGGATGTAGATTTCTTTCGAGTCTCCGTGAAGGCCGGACAGACATTGGTGTTGCGTTCGGAAGCTGAGAAAATCGATTCCCCGCTGCAACCGATGATTCAACTTTTTAATGCGTCGGGTCGCCGCCTTGGAGAGTCTCGCAGGATTCTGGCCCAAGAAGCGGCAATTGTGTTTACTGCCGTACAGGACGAAGAGTTGGTTGTCCGCGTCCAAGATGCGGTGTATGGCGGTGGCGATCAATTTGTGTATCGCTTGTCATTCGATTCCCGACCGCTCGTGGACTGGGTAAGCCCCGCATTGGTTGTTGCCAGTGAGCCAACTTCCGTAACCGTTTACGGCCGGCATTTGACAAATGGACTCCCAACGGAACGCAAGCTGAACGGGCAACCAGTGTTTCAGCAACAAACGACAATCGTCCCCGGGAGCAACCACAGTCCAGTCGGAGCTGGCGCGACGGCTGCGTTTGCAGATTCATTCTGGTGGAATGGAATCGAGGGCAATCTGGTGCGGATAGGCCGAACTGAACGTGGGCCAATTGCCGAGGCCTCAGAAACCGCAGATCAGCCCACGACACTGCCGTTCGAAGCAACAGGCGCCTTTGCCGAGCGATCCGACGACGACATTTTTCGTTTCGATGCAAAAAAGGGCGAAGCATGGGTGATAGAAGTGTTCGCTCAGCGACTGGGTTCCATCGCCGATCCACTCCTGTTTGTCGAACGCGTGATTACCAATGCAGACGGAACGGTGACATACAACCGTCTCGCCACCGAAGATGATGACAAACAGAATCCGGGCGGAGTGGATCTACCAACGCTCAGTGATGATCCATCGTTTCGTTTGGACGTCCCGGAAGATGGTACATATCGCATTCGGCTGCGTGACCGGTACGGCGACACCCGTGGCGATCCGAGGCTTAGTTATCGACTATCCGTGAGAGCACCAAAAGCCGACTTCAGCCTTGTGGTATTTGATGCGTTTCCATCTGCTGACGGGAAATTACCGGTAACCACTGGCGCGGTGAGTCTCCGCAAAGGGGGAAGCTACGATTTGGCTGTCTATGCGTATCGGCGTGATGGTCATGCGGCTGCCATTCAACTGACAGCGGAAAATCTTCCCGCAGGAATCACTTGCCGCCCGTCGGTGATCGGGCCCGGCCAGACAACGGCGAAGCTCGTGTTAACGGCAGCGATTGACGCTGCGGAACAGTTGATACCGATCAATATCGTGGGTCAGAGCGGCAACGCTGACACTGCGATCAAGCATGCCGCACAGGTAGCGACATTGATTCACGATCCAGTTAACGGGCTGCCACGTACGGCCCGTTTGACTGAATTACTGGTTGCCGGTGTAATGAAAGACGAGCAGCCATTTACGCTTGTGGTTGATGCGACAAATGCGGAATTCGGTCAAGATCAGCAGTTAATGGTACCCGTTCGAATTGAGAAACGTAACGGCTTTGACGGCAAAGTCGACCTGAGTTTTTACGGGATTCCGGGTGAAGTTGATGCCCCGAACTTTGCGATCGAACCCGGACAGACACGGATCGTTGCCAGAATTTACTTCAAGGAAAACGCACCACCGTCAACCAATACAATTTTGGTGCAAGGAACTGCGGCTGTACCCTATCGCCGGAATCCGTGGCAGTCTGAACGCGCAAAAATTAAGGTCACAGAAGCCGATGCCACCGTTGTTACCCAACAAACTGCTGTGGCGACAGCCGACGTGGGATTGAAGGACGCCCAACAAAAAGTAGTTACGTTAACCGAGCAGGTAAAAACTATCGCCGGCGAACTAGCGGCTTATACGACGCAACAGTTAAAACTGCGAGACGACTTTGCAAAGGCTGTGGCTGAGCAGCAAACATCCATTGATGCACTTGCTGCGGTCCAGATTAAACTGGCAAGCGTCAATGCAACAGTGAACAGTTCAGTGGATGAAATTAACGTGGCGATTCTGGCTGTTAAAGAGGTGGCGGCAGCAGCCGATGAAGTGGCAAAGAAACTGGACACACTCAATCAAGGAGCCGCAGAGCTCGCCAAGCTGGTCGCGACGACAAAGGAAATGGAGGCCACGAAGGCAAACGAAAAGACGGTCGCAGAATCAGAAGTGCTCAATAAAACAAAAGACGTCGAAGCATCTCAGGCCGCCTTGGCAGTGGCTCAGAAAGCGGTGGAAACGGCCACCCAAGCTAAAGCCGCAGCTGACGAAGTTTTGAAGAAGGCTGATGAGGCATCGAAGCCGAACAATGTCAACGTACGAGTCATCTCCGAACCACTGGTGCTCACGATTCATGCGGCTCCTGCGAAATTGACGGCAGCCGTTCCCGATGCGGGTGTGATTAAACGCGGTGCCTCGGTTCCGGTTAAGGTAACAATCGTCCGCAAGAATAGTTTTGCTGCTAATCTGAAACTGACGCTCGTGCTGCCGGAAGGTATTACCGGGCTGACGGCGGAACCTGTTGACGTTGCTGCTGATCAAGCCGAAGGGACACTCACGATCGCCGCTGCCGCTGATGCCACTGTTGGCGACTTGGCAAATATCGTGATCCGCGCTACGGGCGATTTTAATGGGCGAATGGCGTCAACTGATGTTCCAATCGCTGTAAAGGTTGTTGAGTAGACCTTCGTTGAGGTTAGACATTCTTTATCCGACAAATGATTACGATAAAACTGATGGAACGTGCAGGACTTTTCGTGGATTGCGATCTCAACTTAATCTGCTGTGCGCGTGACCGCGAATTCAAATAAAGAAAAAGAATCCTAATGATGAAATCAAAAATAACCGCGAGCTTTGTCGTTCTCGTTTGCTGTGCCACGACCTTTGGCGATGAATTCAAGCCCATTGTTCCCGCCGAGATTGCGTTAGGGCGTCCGGTAGAGTTTGAACGGGATGTCTATCCGATTCTCGAAGCCAACTGCATTGCTTGTCACAACGTAACCGTTTCCGAAGGCGACCTAATCCTTGAAAATATGAATTCTATTTTGAAAGGTGGTGCCAGTGGACCGGTGGTTGTGCCAGAAAAACCCGACGAAAGTCTGATCTATAAACTCGCACGTCGTGGCGAAGATCCAGTCATGCCACCCATGCCCAACGATCGACAGGCAAAAGAACTTAACCCAAATGAGTTGGGCATCTTGCGGCAATGGATTATTGAAGGCGCAAAAGCCGGCGCTGCGACTTCGGCCAAAGTCATGAACTGGCAACCTATAAACTCGCGTTTGCAGGGAGTTTACTCACTGGATATCGATAACGCCGGACGTTTCATTGCTGCCGGACGCGCGAATCATGTAAGCATTTACGACATGGCGCGGCGTGATGCGGTCGGTTCCCTGATTGATCCTTCGATTGTTTCCTCGGGAAGTGCCGCGTCTGCCGGAATGGCTCATCGTGACTATGTTCACGCAATTGCGTTTCATCCGACTGAGCCGATGATCGCGACGTCTGGTTATCGCAATGTCAAACTGTGGCGACGGAACGTGGAGGCTAATTTAGGATCGTGGTCGATACCGGCCGATGTGCAGGTATGGACATCAACAACGGATGGCCTCGAAGTCGGGATGGTTAGCCCATCGAAGGGGCTCGTCGTCGCAAATTCGCTCACCGGTGCCGAACGCGGTACAGTCTCATTCGACGGGCAGGCGGCGTCAGCACTCAGCTTTTTTCAAGCAGAACCCAAATGGATTGTCGTCGCGACGGCGGATGCAAGAATCGTCGTCGTGCGTAATACTGACTTACAAATTGCCCACAAGTCCGAGCCTTTTCCGGCCGCCATCACAATGTTGAGTGGCGAGCTAACTGGTGGAAAGATCGCCGCGTTGCTGGCTGACGGGAGCGTACGTCTGCTGACAATTGCGGCGGACACAGGCGTTATCGCTGTCGCGGCTGAGATCAAATCAGATGCTGGCGCGATTCTGAAAATCAGCGGCCACGGTTCAGTGCTGTTGACAGTCGCGGGGACGCGCACGGTGCAGAACTGGAAGGTCGACGATGCGACTCAGGTGAATCGCTTTGATTTGCCCGCCGACATTGTGACTCTGGATGTCAATTCCGCTACAGATCGAGCCGTGTTTGTGCTGGTCGACAATTCGGTGTCACTGTGGTCACCGAAGGATGCGAAGCTGATTGTCGCCTTAACGGCGGATCTGAGTGCCCAGCGGCAGCTGAAGCAGGCCGAACAGAGGAAAGCGATTCTGGATGCGCGAGTGAACGTATTTAAGGCACAGATCGACGAAAACGATAAAGAAGTGGTCGCTCAGAAGGAAGCGGAAACCAAAGCGAAAGCAGAAGTCGATAAATTCACTCCGCCACAAGCAGAGGCAAAGACAAAATTCGATGCGGCTGTTGCCGTCACTGCGGCCGCGAAGACGGCACTCGCAGCCAAGACCGATGATGAAGCTCTGAAGACCGCCGTTACGGAAGCTGAAAAGTTGGAGGTTGCCGCAAAGGATGCTCTGATGAAGGCCGATTCGGACCTCAACATCGCTAGGAAGTCTGTCGATTTTGCGACGCAGGCAATCGTACGAGCCGAACAACGGGCTATCGAACGAAAGCAACAGCACGAAGCCGCAACCGCAGAAGCGACGGCGGCAAATGCCGTCACAGAAGAACGTAAAGCCCCAGCAGCAGCAGTCGTCGTGTCTCCATTTGCGGGAATGGTTGGGGACGGACGTTACGTGGTGACCACTGATGCCTCCGGCACAACTCGAATCTGGAACGCCGTCGATGGGGCGGCGATTGACGTTCTTCCCGGCACGCAACTCGGTTCAACCGTGGCTAGCATGAAAACCGGAGCCACAACTGTCCTGATCGCCACAGCTGATCACCGGATTGTTGCACGATCTGCCTTCCCTGAATGGCAAATGACAGCGACCCTCGGTGGTTCTGAAGATGGCGGTGACTCGGTGTTTGTTGATCGCGTCGTCTCATTGGCATTCTCACCGGACGGCAGTTTGCTGGCGACTGGTGGCGGTGAAGCATCTCGCTCCGGGCAGATCATCATCTGGAACGTTGCTGACGCAAAACTGATGCGAGAGTTTTTGGATGCTCACAGTGACACGGTGTACGGGCTTGAATATTCAGCTGACGGCAAATTCTTGGCATCTGCTGCTGCCGACAAGTTTGTGAAAGTATTTAACGTCGTTACTGGCGCATTTGTCCGCGCATTTGAAGGTCACACACACCATGTCATGGATGTGTCATGGAAAGGTGACGGGACGGCGCTCGCCAGTGCAGGTGCTGACAATGCAATCAAAGTCTGGAATGCAGAAACGGGTGAGCAGTCTCAAACGATTGCTACCTACACACGACAGGTGACTTCTCTCCAGTATGTGGGGTTGCAGGATCTATTTGTGAGCAGCAGTGGCGATAAACGCGTGTTCTTTCACACGGCGAGCAATGGCCAGCCTGCACGTGAATTCAAAGGCAGTACGGATTACGTCTATCGCGCTGCCACGACACCCGATGGCACGCTTGTCGTTTCCGGTGGCGAAGATGGTGCCGTTCGCGTTTGGAACGCAGCTGACGCCGTTGAAATCATCACCTTCGCGCCACAGCCGTAGCGGTAGCGGTAGTCGTAGTCGTCGCGGGAAGGGCCTCGAGCTTGGAGCGACGGTGATGTCCCAATAGTGTTCGGCACTTCGATTGCAGTTGAATCGTGTGTGCTTGAATTTTGACGAGGGCGGGGGCAATTGGCAAGTCACTTGCAGGATTTCGGCGACTTCAGACGGAGGCGTTTACCATAGCGCGCAGCAGCGAACGGCCCGACACGAAGAGACGCGCGGGGGCCTTATTTTTTGCAGCTTTTAATTTTTCGATATGCCGTTCCAGCTCTTCCAGCGAGGCCCAGCCTGACATATAGAGGCAGATCATTTCATAGGTCCGCTTCGTCGGCGCGCGGCCTGTGTGAATCAGAATCAACAAGCACGCGATGATCGCTATGTACGTCTGGATTTCGACACCGTTCTGCTTCGTACTCAGCAGATGACGGCAATCCAATAACTGTTTGAACGTGCGAAAAAATAATTCAGTGTCCCACTCATACTACCCCCAAAGTCGCGTCTTTTGTCATTGTCGGAAGCGTTGGATTTCATTATCTCGTAGACCTTTCT
>Ga0209553_1000168_pt1 | contig 33085 bp, 33 predicted proteins | sample LauGreFBDMM110DN_2_FD_188217 | JGI IMG/M metagenome (GOLD analysis project Ga0209553, IMG submission 188217) | Freshwater lake microbial communities from Lake Michigan, USA - Fa13.BD.MM110.DN (SPAdes) (version 2) | ecosystem: Environmental > Aquatic > Freshwater > Lake | place: Lake Michigan...
ACCAAAGCCTTCGAATAAATCACCAAACGCCCCAAAGATATCGTTGACATCTTGGAAGCCGCCACCGCCTGCTGCACCCCGGACACCGGCATGACCGAGACGGTCGTAGCGTGCACGCTTGTCAGCATCACTCAGAACTTCAAACGCTTCAGCCGCTTCCTTAAATGAATTGATGGCATCTTCGTTATCGGGATTGCGATCTGGGTGAAACTTCAAGGCCAACTTTTTATAGGACTTCTTCAGTTCATCCGCCGAAGCAGTGCGGACCACGCCGAGAACTTCGTAGTAGCATCGCTGTGTCGTCATCGTCAGAAACCAGAGAGAGGTGTCCAGCGCGAACTGGAAGTGAACAAAATGTCTTCAGAACTCGCGTAAATTGCCTGTTAGCCGTGATTACTATCAACGAACGCGGGACACCATTGCTGGTGCCCCGCAGATTCAAGACCCGGACATGACGAATACGCAGTTCCCGCGGAACCACCATGCATGGGTAATCACAATCACTAGCGCACGACACCCTCGGATGCCGATTTCTTGCCGGCATCTCCGTCAGCAATCTTAGTTACTAAAACCTGAGTCGTCAGCATCAGCCCAGCAATCGACGCGGCATTCGACAGAGCGTTTCGCACGACCTTTGCTGGATCTAAAATTCCCGCAGCAAACATGTCTACATACTCATCTTTCGCAGCATCATAGCCCATTGCACCCTTCAGCTGCCGAACTTCATCGACAATCACTGCGCCATCTTTGCCACAGTTACTGGCAATCGTCCGAGCCGGTGCCTCAAGAGCACGCATGATGATGCCGACGCCAATCGCCACGTCACCAGTAGCTTCTACCTTCTTGACAGCATCGATCGCCCGCAACAATGCCACGCCACCACCCGGCAAAATGCCTTCTTCGACGGCTGCCCGTGTTGCGTGCAACGCGTCTTCCATGCGCGCCTTCGTCTGCTTCATTTCGGTTTCGGTTGATGCGCCCACGGAAATCACAGCCACGCCCCCCGTTAGCTTTGCCAGACGTTCCTGGAACTTCTCGCGGTCGTAATCGCTGTCCGTCTTCTCAATATGGTCTCGAATCTGTTGCACGCGAGTCTTGATGACGCCTGCTTTGCCGGCCCCTTCAATGATCGTGCAGTCGTCCTTCGTGACTTCAACCCGGCGTGCACTGCCCATCTGTGACAACTCGACAGATTCGAGCTTGATTCCCAGATCTTCAGAAATCAGCGTGCCGCCTGTCAAAACAGCCATGTCGCTCAACATTGACTTGCGACGATCACCAAAGCCCGGTGCCTTCACAGCACAAATCTTCAGGATGCCACGCAATTTGTTGACCACGAGCGCGGTTAATGCTTCTCCGTCAATGTCTTCAGCAACGATCAGCAATTGCTTGCCAGATCGGGCCACCTTCTCTAGCAACGGAACGAACTCCCGAAGACTGCTGATCTTCTTTTCGAACAACAGGATCAGGCAGTCTTCCAGAACGCACTTCATGTCTTCAGCCTGAGTCACGAAATAAGGACTGATGTAGCCCTTGTCGAACTGCATGCCTTCAGTAAACTCCAAAGTCGTGCTGTTACCTTTACCTTCTTCAACCGTGATCACACCGTCTCGACCAACCCGCTCCATCGCGTCGGCAATCATGTCGCCAATCGCTTTGTCGTTGTTAGCGGAAATCGCGCCGACCTGAGCAATCTGCTTCTTAGACTCAACAGGCTTGGCTTGCTTCTCAAGACTCTTCAATGCGGCTTCAACCGCCTGCTCAATGCCTTTCCGCACAACAGTCGGATTGGCCCCGAGTGAAATACTCCGAAGACCTTCGCCGTAAATTGAACGGGTGAGTACTGTCGCAGTAGTCGTCCCATCACCTGCAGTGTCGCTTGTTTTGCTGGCAACTTCGTTGACTAACTTGGCTCCCATATTCTCATACGGGTCTTCCAGTTCCACTTCTTTACTGACGGTCACACCGTCTTTGGTTACGACCGGATTACCGAAACTTTTGTCGATAATTACATTCCGACCCGTGGGACCCATCGTCACAGCGACTGCTTTTGCAAGTGTCTCCACACCGCGCTGCAGCTTGAGTCTGGCTCGATCGTCAAACAAGAGTTGTTTTGCCACTTCTAAGGCTCCTTCAGCGGTTCTGACGCTGCAATGATGTTGGTAATATGCGGTGTGAATTTATAAAAGTCGACGACCGACAGAACACCGTTTCACCAGTGTTCTGGCAGTCCGTGCAAGGCAAGTTAGACAAGTTTCGCAAGAATATCGCTCTCGCGTAGGATCTTGACTTCTTCGCCATCGATTTCGATCTCTGTTCCGCCGTACTTGCCAAACAGAACCTGATCTCCAATCTTCACACTGACTGGCGATCGCTCACCACTGTCAAGCATACGGCCTGGGCCAACAGCAAGAACAGTTCCACGCTGCTGCTTTTCTTTGGCAGCGTCCGGCAGCACAATCCCGCCAGCAGTGGTCTCTTCAGCTTCGTTTGGACGAACTACAACACGATCATCAAGAGGATTGATTTTCATTATAAGTCAGCTCCGTAAATTCCGAGCTTAGCTCAGAGTGTTATGTAAAATGAATTCAGTTAAGACAATGTTTGATTACACTTGGTGAACAAGAGACTGAGGAAAGCCTCAGACTACATCATCCCCGGCATGCCACCCATGCCACCCATGCCACCCATGCCACCCATGCCACCCATGCCGCCCATGCCACCGCCACCACCGTCGTGATGATGATCGTCATGGTGTTCGTCTTCAGCCTTCTTTGGCTCATTCACCACGATGCAGTCAGTCGTCATGAGCAAAGTGGCAACGCTCATCGCGTTCTGCAGAGACGTGCGGACAACTTTTGTCGGATCAATCACTCCGAAGACGAGCATATCGCCGTACTTGTCGTTGAGAGCGTCGTAACCATAGTTGACTTTCTTCTCTTTCTTGACTCGATTAGCGACAACAGCACCATCAAGACCGGCGTTTTCGGCAATCATCCGCAGCGGCATTTCAAGTACGCCGCGCACTAGCTCGACACCGTACTCTTCATCGTTTTTCAACGACAGTGCGTCGAGCGCTGATGCACATCGCAACAATGCTACGCCACCGCCAGGCACAATTCCCTCTTCGATGGCCGCACGGGTTGCAGCAAGAGCATCGTCGATCAAATCCTTGCGCTCTTTCATCTCCGTCTCGGTCGCGGCACCAACATTGATCTGAGCTACGCCGCCTGCCAGTTTGGCCAAACGTTCTTGCAGCTTTTCGCGATCGTACTCGCTTTCTGTTCCGTCGATTTCACGACGAATCTGATCGACGCGACCTGTGATATCGCCTTTTTTGCCGCCACCTTCGACGATAATGGTCTTGTTGGCATCAATGCGAATGCGTTTTGCCTTCCCTAGATCTGAAAGTTGCACGTTTTCAAGCTTGATGCCAAGATCTTTAAAGAACGCCTTTCCGCCGGTCAGCACAGCAATATCTTCCATCATGGCCTTGCGACGGTCTCCGTAACCTGGAGCCTTCACAGCAGCAACTTTTACAATGCCGCGCATCTTGTTGACAACTAAAGTTGCCAACGCTTCGCCTTCGACATCTTCAGCGATGATCAGCAGCGGAACACCGCCCTTGGAGATCGCCTCTAATAACGGCACCATCTGCTTGGCACTGGAGATTTTCTCTTCGTGCAACAGGATGCGGCAGTTATCAAATACTACTTCCTGCTCGTCTTCATTTGTGATGAAGTGCGGAGACAAGTATCCGCGATCAAACTGCATGCCCTCAACAAGCTCAACTTCAGTGGTGACATGTCGGCCTTCTTCGACGGTGATCACACCGTCCTTGCCAACCTTCATCAATGCATCCGCCAAGATCTCACCGATCTCAGGATTGTTGTTACCAGCAATCGACGCCACCTTGGCGATGGATTCGCGATCAGTCGCCTTCACAGGCTTAGACATTTTACCCAACGCTTCGATGACAGCCGCAACTGCCTTATTTGCACCCCGACTTAGAGCCATCGCATCGGCACCAGCGGCGATATACTTCAGAGCCGAACGAAAGAGTGCTTCAGCAAGCACGGTCGCTGTGGTCGTGCCGTCACCAGCGACGTCATTCGTCTTGCTGGCTGCCTCTTTCACCAACTGCACAGCAACATTCTCGTAAGGGTCTTCAAGTTCAATATCTTCAGCAACGGTCACACCGTCCTTGGTCACCTTTGGTGCGCCCCAACCCTTGTCGAGAACGGCATTCCGTCCGCGAGGCCCCAGGGTACTGGCGACTGCTCTAGACAATTTCGATACGCCGGACAGCAGGCTCTTACGCGCCTCTTCGTCAAACGTCAGCAACTTAGCCACGGCTTCTCCTCAAATTTACAACGCAGTTATTATGTTTCACTACCGGCCAAACTTTACGCAATCAAAATTTGATCGCTGCACAGAGTGGCAGAGTCTTCAGCAATCCCTTCGCGAATTGCAAACCCTGTGCCGCCTTATGGCATTGCGGCGCAACTCGTTGACATGCAATTACTTACAGGTTCTACTTTGCGTCGGACCTGAGGGCGATCTGCCGTCACCAGTCGTTTTGGCAGACGACTCGCTCAACCCAGCTTCACCCCGCAGAAGGAGCAGACTCACAGGATTCAAGTGCGTTAATTTAGGGTTTCTATGTTGATGTGCAGTCGCAGCACAGGCGTGTCCAGCGATAAAATCTCGGGGATTCAGGGAATTCGGAGAATTCGGGTTCAAGGACTGAGAAATCTGTTCAGAATCGGATCCTGATGTGCGTAGATTTGGGTGGGATTTACACTTTCTGCCGACAATCGCGTTAATGTTGCCAGCCGCAGACGAATAACTGCCACTCGCAGATTGTCTCATGTGAAATATTTCACTTCGGGACATCTGCATGAAAGGCTTCAACAGCACCATAGAATCATGGTTTAATTTTACAAAGGAACCTGCACGATGCTTGTTCTCAGTCGAAAAATTGGGGAGTCAATTCAGATCGCAGGTGGAATCCGCGTCACCGTAACGGATGTTCGTGGAGGGCGTGTGCGGCTCTCAATTGAAGCCCCAGTAGACGTTCGCGTCCTCCGTAAAGAGATCGCCGACAGCGTGCCGCAACCGACGAATCCTGAGACGCCACCGGACACATGTCACTAAGACATAATGGCCGCGTTGGCCACACCGCAGTCGCTGAGGCTACAGCAATGCACCGATTGGTTTTCCATGATCTGACGCCAGCGCCAAAGCCCCAAATTCGGTTCGAAATTCGTGAGCGGGGTTCAGGCCTAGACCCGTAAGCAGAGTGGCAAACAGATCTGGAACAGTGACACTGTCATCCACGATCTCGAGGCCCGTTTCATTCGTCTGGCCCACGACAATCCCGCCTCTGATCGCTCCGCCGCCAAGGACGACGGGAGTTGCATTTGGGAAGTGATCACGACCATTGTCGGAGTTAATCTGCGGAGTGCGGCCAAATTCGCCCATCCACACCACAAGTGTCTCGTTCCACAAGCCATTTGACTGCAAGTCATCGAGCAGCGCGCTCCATGGACCGTCGACTTCGCCGCAAAGACTAGCAACGGCCGTGAAGTTGTCGGAATGCGTGTCCCAGCCATCTTGCTGGATTTCAACGAACCGCACACCGGATTCCAGCAGGCGTCGCGCCAGTAAGCAGCGTCGTCCGAATTCGCCGTCACCATAACGCGTCCGATCGGACGCGGATGCGTTCTCGACGTCGAGTGCTTTTACAAAGGGAGTCGTCATCATCCTTTCAATTCGCTGTAACGTAGCTCGGCGGCGGTCCAGTCCTGATTCACGATGGCTTTCGTCGAACTTGGTGCTGAATTCTTCAAGAAATTTCAACGAACGACGCTGACGGCGAAGCCCGGCAATCAGTTGCACTGCTGCCGCTGGATCGTCCACGGCAAACGGAGCGTGATCTGGGCCCATGTAGGCAGGTCCTAGCCCCGAGCCACCAACTGAAACGAACATTGGGAAATCGGCGGATGGACTTTCATGCGAAATGATGGCTCCCAGCGTCGGTCGCGGAAACGCTTGAACTAAGGGATAGCCCGTGTGCAGAAAATACTGGCCGCGATCATGATCGGCCTCCATTGACGACAGATTACGGATGATGCTGAGTCGATCCATTCGTTTTGCGATCTCCGGAAAGTTCGACGCGATCTCAATACCCGGTATGCTGGTGGCGATGGAGGTCGTCGGACCTCCGGTCACTTTGCCAGGTTTCGGATCAAATGTTTCCATCTGACTTGGTCCGCCACCCATCCATAGCACCACACAGCGTTTGACGGGACCAGCAGACTCCGCCGCAAACAGTGAGTCGCAGGCATGCTTCATGGCAAACGCGAAAACACCTCCAAGAGAATGACCGAGGAACCGACGGCGGGAGAGTGGAAGTTGCATGGATGGTATTCCGGCTAGGGATGGTTGCGTTGGAGCGAAGTGACGAGCTGAAATTCCGGCGAACAACTTGGGAATGCCCAACTAATGATTAAACGCAAACTCGCTTGAGTGCAGGAGCGCGAAGCTGACTTCGTCGAGCGAACGATCAGAACAGTTTTCAAGTTCTTCCGAAGTCGGCATTCGGCCAAGGAAGCGTACGAACAATTCCTCCACCGATCGCGCTGGGGACTTGACAGGATCAACAAGGCGCGACATCAGGCCTTGGACGGTTTCCCGATAGTCCCATGTCGCGCTGTAGTCGGAATTTAGGTCGTCACCGAGAAACGTCCGCACAAGTTCATTACGTTCCTCAGTCTTTGCGGTTTGATTTGTCGCAATACACATCGACGCATACCACTGCTCTGGCGTCAGCGGCTTGATGGTCCGCACGGCGAAAAGTTGTTGACGCAGCGCATCCTCTTTCACTGCCGATGATTCGCGTTGGTAAGCCTGCGAACTACAAATCAGACGAATCATCTGGCGGACGTCAAACTTCTGCGATCGAGCTGCATCTGCAAGGGCTTCCAACAATGCTGGCACTGCGGCCGGATTGGAGACATTCACATCATCGACAGGATGCACGATGCCTCGACCAAGAAAGTGGTACCACAGTCGATTTGCAAAGTTACGGGCAAAATGTCGACTGCGCGTCAGGAACAAAGCAAACTCAGCCCGCCACTGTGTCGTCCTCGGCTCAGCCCCGGTCAGAAATCGCGGGCGATCGTCCCCGTTGACCTCCGGCACAACGTCAACCAGCCGCACATTTCGCGCAGAGACATCCTGACGCTCCGTCGCCTCAAAGAAACGGTTCATCCGCTTAAAATCCGCCTGTGTCCATCGATCAAACGGATGGTCATGGCAGCGGGCACAGTCAAGACGCACTCCAAGAAACGCACGCGACACTTTGACCACTGGTTCATCCGGATAACGCAGCAGAAAATTGACAGGGCCATTGAAGGCCGACTCACCGGTGCTAGTCAGTAGTTCTTCTACGATCTGATCATACGGACGATTCGTGCGAAATTGTGCCTGAAGCCATTGTGCCAGCGTGTCTCGGTCGGCGTTATCGGCTTCGTAGCCAAAAAGATGCGTGGTCCACAATTCTCCCCAAAATGCGGGGAACTCTGTTGAGGAAAGCAGTCGTTCGATCAGTCCCTGACGGTCTGGATTTCCCAAGAAAGCCGTGCGTTCTTCCACCGTCGCGATCCGTCCAGCAAGGTCCAGCGTGATGCGCCGAAGATACTGTTCATCATTGCAAATCGGAACTGGCTGGACGTTCTTCTCCGCCCACGCTGAGGTGAGAATGCTGTCCACTGGAGTTGGAATGGGTTCGCCAGCGGATGCAAATCCAGGCATCAGAACTATGAGCAGCGTGCTGAGGCGATGTTGCATAAATTTGTACCAAGCCTCGGGATGCGATTTTGTGAGCAGTCCGACATTAGCCGCCGGGGATATTCAGAGAAGGCATTGTCGGTCTGGCCGACGGGATCTTTAGCTTGTCCCCGCCTAAAAATCTGTCTTCGATAGCTGTTCTTCCAGTTCGGCGGCTTCCTGAAGTACAGCATCGATTTCCGCCCCGCCCCCGTCTAAAAGTTTTAGGCCTTCGGCCGTTTCCTCAAAATAAGTATCGAACCAGAGTTGCAGTCCGTCCACGTCCGGCCGCATGGCTGAGCGTTCCACGAGTTCGGTCAGAATCAGCTTTCCCGATAGCGTCTGGATCGCGGACGTCAATTCGGGAGCTGCCAGCTTCGCTGCGAATTCATCCAGCGTTCGGCCATGCCGCCGTACTTCGCGAAACTGAAGAAAGAAATTGTCCGCGAGCGACACCACGTCAGCTGCCGATTCACTAGCAATTTTATATTTTCCGTCCTCATCCCGCGTTACCAGATACGACAACCATTCCCGCGTCGCATCAGCCACGGAGACCGGCGAATAGTTCATTTCACGAACCAAGATCATGATCGCCAAATCCGTCGCTAGATACGCTTTGAGACGGAGGTGCAGATCATCGGAGTCTTCAAGTCGCTCAATGAGTTCGTGCAGCGGCTCCTCGACTACCGATCGCACTTCTTGAATCGCCGTGAAGCGCACCATCTCAGCCTCGATCTCCTTCAGTTGCTCACTTTCGACATTTAAAACCAGCCCCACAGGTGCATCATTCGTCGCCTCTTCTAGCCATGAGAAATTTTCGTCGAAGTGCTCATCGTCGGGGTCATCATCCTCAGACAGATTTCTACTGGCGAGGTACACGCCAAAATCCGGATCAGCCAGCATCGATCTCAGATCGCCATGTCGCTTGTCGAGATTGGATAGGTCTTCGCCCCATGCGGCAAGCTCTTCATTAAATCGTTTCAACATGGGGAGGAAACGATCGATGTTCTGCAATCGATCTTCCATCATGGCTCGCCGAGCTGGACGGATCACGAAGCGACCGTCCTTGTTTCGCACCAGCAGCTCTGAGAAGACCTCGCTTAGGTCTTCAATTTGCGGATGCAGGCGAGATCGCAACTCCTGCATGTAAACAAACGCCGGGGCCCCAGCATGCTGCAGAAATCGTTGTAAGATCTGCGCAGGCTCGCTTGATGTCTCAAGTTCAGCGGCAACTTCTTGCAGAACTGGTGCCATGAGAACTATCTCGGCCTCCGCGATGTTCACGCCTGCAACATAAGCAACGCATTCCGCCTGAAAGTCCGCTTTCACCGTGATCGTGGAGTCGGTGTCGTTAAAATGATTGGCCACAAACTGCCGCCACTGCGAGATGGCAGCTTGGTCACTCATCGCACCTTGCGCCTGCATGGCGGCCCGATCTGCCATAATAACTTGGCCGGCCGGGGTCTTGACCAGTTCGAGGAACTTTTTCACGTTCTCCTGATCATCGACAATGATTCGTGCGGTGATCTCTGTCAGTTTGGCAAATTCATGGGTTGTCTCACGGTTCGCTTCTGCAGGCAGAATTGTGGCCGAGTTCTCATCAACCTCTGCATCTGCCGGAGTCGGTTCGGCAACAGAACTAGTCGTTTGTGCGGCAAGCGGCATCATAAATGGCAGCTGCATCAATCCCCAACAAACCAGCGAACACAGGAGACAGCCCCAGACTAGTCTTTGCATAACACCATCCCTTGCTCTTTCCACGAAACGAAACACCACATCCACTAAATCATTGGCCCAACGTCTCTCATCTGGCGAGCACCGGCGCCACCGTCCCGTGCGATCGCTGTTCGGATCGCGTACCGCTTTCCCGTGACTCCCGGGATTACGAACTTCTTCATTCGTAAACACCCCAAAAAAGCGGCGACGGTCAAGAGTGCTGATCATGGTACAAATTTTACGAGTCACGTCAAAAATAACACCGGAAAGCTCCGATTTGTGAAAAAAAACAATGATGCACGCCTGATGTGCGTAAAAGCAACATGCCATAAGCCATCATCAGGCCACAAGCACCAGTTCTTGGCTGCCGCTGATGACTGACCACGCCGCAAACGCGGGGCCACACGGATAGCCTCGCCGTTGTGCCATAGCTCAGATTTTCGGGGCGATCACCAACGTCCGCCATCCATCTTCAAAGAAAAATCCCCCCGCATCCAGATACGCCCGAGAAGTTTTAGGTGCCAATACCACCGGCAGACGCGACTGTTTTTCCGTGTTGATTTTTAGCTGATACTCAAACGTCGTTGCCGGTTTTTGAGACGCATTTTTACCTGACTCCGCTTGGTTCCCGATTGCGTTCTGCAAGTTAATAACACTGTCTTGACCACCTTTTAGGATGACCTTCGAAAACTATTTTAGGTTGTAACCCTGCAAGTTAACCAGCGACTGGCCGTCGCCATCAATCTCCAAAATGCCGCCTTGATCATCGGCCGCGTTGGGTACCGTCAGGCGAATGCGGCAACGATAAAATCGAGGAAGCTCGACCGGAACATCACGAAACGAAAGTTCCATATCGATCAGGTATTGTCCCGGGAGACAATCCATGTCATCTGACTGCATCTTAAACGGAACGTGAAACGTCCAGAGTCCCGGATCATCCGCCTGAGGTCGACGCAACGCATCATTGGGATCGTGATCCAGATCTGCATCCACGTGAATCTGAATCTCGGGCCGCGACGCATACTTCGGACACAGCAAACTGAACTCAGGGCGAACCTGATTCCCCACTCGCGGCAGATCACCCCAGTCGACAAGTAACCGCGGGAACACGTCTTGGCCCGTGTTCGCCGCTTTCCGTTCCGTCCGAAATCGAAGCAGCACTTCGTCCGCGACGAGACTCGGAATCCCGGCTGACTCCGCGACAGCCTGCACCTGCGTCTCGATTTCTACCAAAGTGGCCGACACGCCCAGTTGCGACTTTACGATGCTGGACAGAATTTCGGCAGAGCCCTGATTCTCCACGTTCCTACTCCGTCAAACTCACATCAATCACGAACAACCATGACTCCGGCACAATCCCAGTCTACGTCTCGCATCGAAGCACCGATTCACATCGGGGGAGGTCCCGGAGGACCACTAGGCGGCGTTTCAATAGTACCTTGGACATTCTTGTCCGAGATTCCTCAGCTTGCTACGAACGAGGGGCCAAGGCACGACGGACAAGGATGTCCATCGTACGGTCGCATTCCCCCACACCGCGCCAACAACGCTACACCACCAACGCTACACCACCAACGCTACACCATCAGGCTACACCATCAGGCTACGGCAGCTGCGGTCGTCGCTCCGCTCCATCCCTTCGTGCCTCCGCCTAATGGCTCCGCTCACTTGTCCTGTGACGCCTCCGGCGACTTGCCTGACGGGGAACTCAGGGCCAAGCGGAAGCCGTCGTTGCTGCTGCGGCGCGTCGGGACGTTCGTGAAACGGTATGCCGACCGGCAAAACGACGCGCCGAGGCTCCAACCGCCGCCACGGAACACGCGGCTCGAGCCCTCTGCATCAGAACACCACTCCCACACATTACCGTGCATGTCGTACAAGCCCCAGCCATTCGGCAACTTCTCACCTACTGCGTGAGTTGTCCTCCCGCTGTTGTCATCATACCACGCGTACTTTCCAAGATCCTTCTCATCATCGCCAAAACTGTATTCCGTCGTTGTACCCGCCCGGCAAGCATACTCCCACTCCGCCTCCGTCGGTAAGCGATAAACACGACCGGCCGCTACCTCACTTGGCAATGACGACAGCTTCGCGCAAAACGCCACCGCGTCATTCCAAGTGACATTCTCAACAGGGTTGTTTGCGCCCTTGAATACACTCGGGTTAAGCGGCCATCACCGACTCGTACTCAGACTGGGTCACCTCGTGGATCCCGAGCGAAAAGTCACCACTGGGGCCACCAGATAATCGCTTGAATGACATTCCGATCGTATTCTCAAACGGCGGCAATGCAGCTACGCGAGCTGCCTCCAAGCGAGACGATCGAATACTGCAACCTACAACGATGAAAACTAACGCTATCATCGCTACCGTACCTAACACCAACAATAAGCGTTTCTGCCGCGCTCGAGAAGCCGCTAAAGACCGCGCGGCCGCTAAAGACGACTCACAAGACGAAAACCTTGACTGGTATTTATTGTCCGTTAAACCCCGTTCCGCTAACACGACACGGTAAGCCTTACTTGTTACTAAACCCTCCCGATAACGTTCGGACTGAATCGCAGCCTCAAGAGACGACATCGCCGCAGTTTGCGCTGCACTCAACTCTTCACATTCTCCCAACAATGCCAAGGTCTCATCGCTCTGCTGAGACTTCCCGATCCCTCGAAGCTCTTTAATCGCAGATTTAAAGTCGCACGACTCACGAAATGCCTCCGCCTTCGAAACAATCTCTGCCGTCTGAACGCTCAATTTCTCGTCCCGGCTTAAACAACGCGTACGAATCGTCTGCATCTCTTGATCGCGACCATTGAGCTTCAAGTAAGCGTCAACCAATACCATCAGTCCTGTGAATTTCTTCGCCGCTAAACCAGACTTGATCTACCCGGATAACACACTCAAACGCTCAAGGCAGGAATCCGATTGCCGCCGCAACGACGTGGTCTCGGCCGTCTGCGCTGCGGCTTCAAGTCCTGCCAATTCATCACTGCAAGCAACGTAGTCCTGACTCTTAAAAAATGCCCCAGCAGACGCTAACGCCCAGCCCTGTGAAGGTGTGGATTCATTGATTTCTTCTGGCGAGTAGTTTTGCGGTGGCGACGTGTTGTCCGTTACCGGAGTACTTTCGTTTGGGCTGCGGACGTTTGGGGCTGCGAGGATGTTTTTGAAGTTTCTTCAGCGACACTCGTCCAGCCAATTGTTTCAGCTGCGACGCCAGTTGGGCAGTCGTCAGGTTCCGGAAGATCTCCCATTCCTTTGGCGGAATCGCAATCAGCATCCCGTGATACACCTGAGAAATCTCCAGCGACAGATAATAAGATGACAGATTCTCTTCCACTGTTTCTTCTCCATGCACGCTCCGCAGAGCCGCATGAATCACCGACATCCCATTCCACGCCATCAACGCCAGGCAGAACGCAAACACGGCGGCTCGCGGATAGCCCAGCGTGCAGAAATTGCGGTCGGCGATCCAAAGGTCTCCCAAACAGACGGTCAGCAGAACCTGATCCAGCAGCGAACGTTCCTGAGCATGGCCGTCTTCGCAGGGAAAGACGTCGATGGCCAGACGCAGGTCCGGATCGAGCACTGTCAACGCCTGACCGGGCAAAGGAGCGGCGGTTTCCCCGCGAGTTTCCAGAATCCGGTGTTCGGTCGCGGCAAAGTGGTTTCCATCAAGAATTCGGATGTTGTATCCCGGCAGCAGCGGTGTTCGCAGGCCCAGCTTGCGAATCACAGGTCCCAGTTGCCGCACCGAATCACGCACCAGTACGGCGGCCACTTCCGGTTCGACGCCGTTGAGTTTCTGATAAAAGGCTCTGGTTGAAACGGGCAGCGAATCCACACGTTCCTGCAGCGAAGCACCGACGGAAGGATTCACATTGAATACCACTTCCCCCTTGACTTCTGCCACTGTGGAAAAGGGAAGGGTCCGAGTGTACTGAGTGACAGCGTTCTCTTCGAATAGCCCATCCAGCCGCTCTGGATGGAACAAATTCTCGATGATGCCTCGCATCATCACCGTCACGGGACTGGCTTCGACAAACTTTTCAAACGGGCCGCTCAGTAACATCCTTGGCACCTTCTGCTGATTTTGATCTGGTCACCATCAAGACAATGTCCGTATCGACCTCAACAGACCCAAAATCTCAAACACCAAATCTTTCGACCCCTAAACACACCTTCACAGCGTTGCCCGCGGGGTTCTCACTTTGGCTTCAGTAGCGCGTTGACTTCATCCAGACGCGGCATGGCTGGTTGGGCACCGCGTCGCGTCGTCGCAATTGCTCCAGCGGCGGACGCGAAGCAGAGGGCTTCAAAAATAGGTCGTCCCTGAGCCAGACAGAATCCGAGGGCACCGGCGAACGCGTCGCCTGCCGCGGTTGTATCAACAGCGGTGACAGGAAACGATGGAACGTGTCGGGGGTTGTCTGATTCATCACACACGACGCAGCCGAGTGATCCCAGCGTGATGATGGCGATTTTCGCTCCCAGAGATTGCAAATGCCTCGCCGCGACTATGGCTTCTGCCACATTCGTCACGGGTAGACCAGTGATCAGCGACGCTTCGCTTTCGTTGGGGCAGACGACATCGACGCATAACAGTTCAGGAGGAAATGTCTGCAGTGCAGGGGCGGGGTCAAGGATCGTCAGGACGTTGTGGTTTGTCGCAATCCTGATTGCCGTGATGACTGCTTCAACAGGGATTTCCAACTGCAGCAACAAAACGTCAGCGGCTGCAATGCTGGATTCTGCCGCCATGACGTCCGCCGATGTGACGAGGCCGTTCGCACCGGGAATCACGGTGATGCAGTTCTGCCCGCCGTCTGCGACACCGATGACAGCAAGCCCGCTTGACGTACCTCCGGATATTTTCACCTGAGATGCATCAACGGCTTCTGCCTGTAACCCGACGACCAACGCAGCTCCAAAAGTATCGTCGCCGATGCGTCCGATCAGGCTGACGTCCGCGTTCATCCGCGCAGCCGCGACTGCCTGATTGGCGCCTTTACCGCCGTGAACCTGCTGGAACGAAGTGCCGGTCAGTGTCTCACCGGGTTGTGGCAGGCGAGGAACGTGGTACACGAGATCCAGATTGATTGATCCGACTACCACGATGCGTGGCCGATGTAGTTCCGACATCGCGTTGTCTCTCATTTGTGCGGGACAACGCTGCGTGGTGGTTCGCTCGACAACTGCACTAGGGCCTCCGTGACGCGAATCTGCTGATCATTGGTCAGAGTAAGGTATCGATGCAGGCCGGTGTCAGTTGCCACATGAGTCGTTGCTCCGCGATCATCCACTGTCACAATTCCCGGGCCCGACAGACCAAAGAAACCACGCTCAGGTAACACGGCAAACAGCACGCTCGTTAAGTCCCATGTCGGGCGATTGTGCGGCGGCGGTTCGTACAGCAGATACGCGACTTTTAGCGGATGATGCAGGACGTAGTTGTAGTCCTGTTCGATGCTAGTTGCCGGATACGGCACTGCCAGACCGATTTCAAATCCGCTGTACACGATTTGCGTCGGCCATTCTGCGGCAAGAATCTTTGCCGAGGCAATATCTTCCACGACGTTGTATTCCAGATGTTCCGTACCATTGATCGGCGTGAAGGCCCCGGCCATCACCGAAAGTAGTTTCACTTTCTGCTGTGCAAGTTCAAGTCCGGAAAGCGGGCTGATGTCATCACTTGGCGACCTCAGTAAATTAGCGAGGTTATTAGAAAATCCTACTTGCGCAATTACAATACTGCCGTCGGCTTCTGCGGCCAATGCCTTTCTGAGTACCGCCACAGCATCCGGCGCGTCTTTGCCGGATCGCAGAGTATGCGGATAGCGATCTATCCCATTGTCCTGATCTGTGACCATTCCCGTGAAGCGACTTTGCTGTGGCGTAACTCCACTGCGACAGACACCGATCGGGATGTCGCCGCGACCATAGAACGTATTGATCGCATCCGTCAACGCGGCACACTGCTCGTGATCTTTTGTGATTGTCACGGCAATCAAACGACAATGCCCACGACTTTGCAAAGCATGAATGACACCCATTGCAAGGACGTCATCGCAGTCGTTGCCGATGTCTGTATCAAATATCAGCGGGGTGGCACTCGACTGTGCGAACGTGATTGCGGAGCAGTTGAGCATAAAAAACACGAACAAGATGCTTCGTTTCATCGAATAAACTCACATTATCAAGTATCTGTTTGCTCTTCACGCCAGCGGCTGATGTGCCGCGTTCCACTGTTTTTTTGCAACTCTGTGGCACACTATACCGCACCACTCGTGAGACTTCACGAAACATGTTGCAGATGTTTCAAGTTTTGGATTTCCTATGATCGCCTCAAGTCATGGGGCAGCAGCGGACTGCCATCCAAGGCGGGCGTTGATTCGTTTGGGATCAATGTTGGTGTGCCGTCGGCAATCAGGCTACAATGCCGCGCATCCGCACGCTATCCTCCGGGGAGTCAAAGCCCATTCTTGGGTAACGCGAGGGGACGAAAATTGGAGATCGTATTAGAATGGCGACAAATCATGGTGTGCGGTTTGAACGGATTGTAGATGCCGTGCGGCCACAAATTGCGGAATGTACGATTGCAGACGTTGTCGCGCGACAAAAGCGCGAGGATCAGTTTGTGCTCGTGGATGTTCGTGAAGATCGTGAATTCAATGCCGCGCGGATTCCGGGTGCCGTACACATTGGTAAAGGTGTCATTGAACGCGATATTGAAGAAAAAATTCCCGACACGTCTGCTTCAATTGTGCTTTACTGTGGAGGAGGGTTTCGGTCGGCATTGGCTGCTGTGAATCTGCAGCAGATGGGATATACCAATGTCAGTTCCATGGACGGCGGATTTCGTGGCTGGAAAGAAGCGGGACTTGATGTGGATTCATTGCCCTGTGTCTGATCCGAATCTGGAGAAACGTAATGTGCAGTGACGGCCTTGATCCTTCAAAACAGCGGAGTTTCGGCATTCGTTACTCGGTCGCCATCGGGACGATCCTGATGCTTGCCGGGTGCAGTGGTGAGGTGTCGAATTCCCCCACGCCAGATTCTGTCACACCCGCCGAAGCCGTGTCTGCTGGACCGCCCACGTCCACAGTCGCAACTTCTGGAGTTAGTTCTAAATCCGCCGCGGCCGCAAAAGTGGAAGAAAAATTTGAGTTCAAGCCACTTGCTCTCAATGGCGTTGTCGGCTCCCCAACGGATGCCACGGGCACCAGTGCGAAACCTGACCCGGAAAAGCAGATTCAGGCTGTCATTGCCAAGCTGCAGCCGTTACAGATTTTGCTTGGGCAATGGCGTGGCACGACGCGGCGGGAATACGAGAACTTCAAGGCCGTGGACGTGCATGAATGGGTTTGGGATCTTCGCTCCAATCCCGCCCAACCGGCTTTGACGATTCAGTCTGACAAAAGCCCCTACATTAAGACGGGGCGGCTGACATGGGATTCGGAACAGAACAAGTTCGCAATGACGGCGACAGATCCTGCCGGCACGACACGACAATTCACCGGGGACTTTACCGAACCCATTCATGAAATTGTCGGCAGCGACGACAAGCTGCACAGAGTTTTTCGCCTAGAATTTAATCAAAATGAGATCAGCGAGAGTAGTGAACTTTGGCAACTGGCGTTCGCTCAACAGGAAAACAATCGATATCTCCTAGAAGTCGGAAGGCGTCGCGGGAAAGCCGATTTTTCAAGGTTTGATACCGTTTCTACGCAACGTGAAGGAACTTCATTTGCCGTGATTGATGCCGGCTATGCAGACAAAACATGTATTATTTCCGAAGGACTCGGCACCATGGAAGTGACCTACAAAGGCCGGTCTTATTGGGTGTGCTGCACAGGTTGCAAGGCTGCGTTCGAAGAAGATCCAGAAACATGGATTGTGCGTGCCGCGAAAAAGGATGTGCCTAAGTAGGCTGGTCAGCTGGGCTCGCCCACAGGTCTGCGCTAGCGCCCTAGGACCCCGATTTCTCGCTCATCTCAACCTCAGCGAAAACCTGATTTGCATGAATCCCCAACTCGATGTTCTCGCGATAGATATCGGCAATACGCGTGCGAAGTTTGGTGTGTTTCGTGTGCATCAGAATCACGCGGCTGTGCCCGTCAATATCGTGGCGCGGGTGCTGGATCAGATGCCAAGTATTGCGGACGAACTGAGGGCATGGTGGCAGACCTTGGATCAGCCCGCACTAATTCAGGCCATCGTGGCGGGCAGTGATCCAGAGACTCGAGATCAGCTGATCGACGCATGGCCCCTGGCAGAATGCCGACCTGCGGCGATAACTAGCTATCAACAGATTCCGATTGCAGTTGATGTGGACGTCCCTGCCAAAGTTGGCATTGACCGATTGTTGAATGTATTTGCTGCTGGTCGGCTACTTCCGGCAACGCGTGCAGTCATCGTGGTCGATTCCGGCACTGCGACCACCGTTGATCTCATGACCGCAGATCAGACCTTTCGCGGTGGCAGTATTTTGCCCGGGTTGCGACTTTCAGCATACGCGATGCACGATTACACCGCGCGGTTGCCGCTGCTCAACGTCGATAATGAACCTGCTGAACTTCCCGACGTACCAGGGCGCAACACCGAAGATGCCATGCGGGCCGGGCTGTTCATCGGACAGTTGGGAGCAGTCCGAGAACTTGTCAATCGGCTAACGGTTGCCGCGATGCATCGATTCGGGGAAGCAGAGCCTCCCGCGATTGTGGTTACTGGGGGAGGTGGCCGCCAACTGGTGCACCATTTTAGCGGAGCCACCTTCATCGACAGCCTTGCCCTCCACGGGCTGGCCTGTCTGGGCCAATCTCCCTCGTAGCACGGGCGCTTCGTCGCGGGAGAATCATCCGGTATTTGCGAGTTTTGAATCAAGCCGGATCTAGCCCGACATTCATCCCATGCTCATCGTCACGGTCTTCAGTTCCGTATAGTTGGCCAGCCCTGCCGCCCCCAATTCCCGACCAATGCCGCTCATTTTGAAACCTCCAAAGGGCGCGGCAGCATCGAAGACATCGTAGCAGTTGACCCACACCGTTCCGGCTCGCACGCTCGCCGCGACCTGATGTGCTTTCTTGACATCACGTGTCCAGACTGCAGCGGCAAGTCCGTAGCATGTGTCATTGGCACGCTTGATCACTTCGGCTGGACTCTTGAACTTCAGGACACTCAGTACCGGGCCGAAGATTTCTTCACGCGCAATGTCCATCGTGTCAGAAACGTCAGTAAACACCGTGGGTTCAACGAAGAATCCACGTTGGCCGAATCGTTTACCTCCGGTAACACAGTTTGCCCCCTGTGCCTGACCGCGATCGATGTAGCTCATGATCTTGTCCAATTGGGCCTGATCAATTTGTGGGCCCTGATTCGTTTTTATATCAAACGGATTGCCCAGGACCCTTTGTTGCGCGCGTTGCACAATGCGTTCGACAAACTTGTCGTGCACAGATTCCTCAACAAATAATCGACTACCCGCACAACAGCATTGTCCCTGATTGAAGAACAAGCCAAACTCTGCTCCGGCTGCGGCCGCATCTAGATCGGCATCTGCGAATACGATATTCGGGCTCTTGCCACCGAGTTCAAAGGTGAGCCGCTTCAGAGTATCTGCAGCTTCACGCATGATAATTTTTGCTGTCGTACCCTCACCCGTGAACGCAATCTTGTCAACTTGTGAATGTTTCACAAGAGCCGCCCCAGCAGTTGGGCCGTATCCCGGGACGACATTGATCACGCCTGGGGGAAATCCAGCTTCCAACGCTAGTTCGGCCAATCGCAGACAGCTGAGCGGCGTTTGTTCCGCCGGTTTCATGACAATGGTGTTTCCGGTCGCGAGGGCGGGACCCCACTTCCACGCGACCATGAGCAAGGGGAAATTCCACGGGATAATCTGACCACAGACACCGATTGGTTCGCGCCGTGTGTAACAGAAATAATCGCCACGAATTGGAATTGTGTCGCCATGAATTTTGTCAGCCCAGCCTGCATAATAACGCAGGCAATCGATGGCCAGCGGCAAATCTGCCGCACGCGAATCATTAATGGGCTTGCCGTTGTCCAGCGTCTCCAGAGCGGCAAGTTCTTCTTGATGCTGCTCGGCCAGATCGGCTAGTTTGGAAAGTAAACGCCCGCGATCGCGCGCATCCATGCGTGACCATGGCCCGGTTTCAAATGCTGCCCGGGCAGCATGCACGGCAAGATCCACATCGGCCGCATCACCTTCGGCCACTTCGCAAATGACTTCTTCGGTAGCGGGATTGACGGTCTTGAAAGTTTTCCCACTGAGGGCTGGCCTGAATTCGTCGCCGATCAGGATGCCCGTCTGACGAATTTTCGGTGGTGTGACGGATGTTTCTTCGACGATTAGGGACATGCAAGTCATCCTGAAAAGTGAGCGGACTTCGCGCGCCTCCCCGATCCGCATTCTTCCACCGGGGACGCAACTGCACGCTTTGTAGTATGCCGAGGCCGAATCAAAATTGCTATGCAGCGGTGCGACGGCTGCGAGAGACTTTCTTGCCCCGTGCTCGTGGTACGCAGCAGAGGGGCTCATTGATGCTTCAGCGGGATTTGCCGGATGAGAGTACCATTTCAATCGCTATGCCATACTCGCCCCCTCGCCGAATCTGCTGTTTTGCCCGCAATTTCGACGATCAGAACGTTGACGCCGCGCCCCCTGCTTTTGGCCGTCCAGCAACCATGCAACTCGCCGATTTTAACGATTCTGCCGAAAGTGTTGATTCTGAGTGTGGCGGCGCGCCGATGTAACAGCCTGTGAGTGGAAGATTTGAAGTCATCTGACGAGTCTCGGCATTGCGGATACGAGTCTGTTTCCGGGGGCGATTTAGACAGTTTCGACTGTCAAACTGATCGGTCCGTCTTGCCGAGATTTCGTCCAGAATCATTTGCCGGTGTTCAGTGTGACACCGGCATGGAGCAATCGATTGTTGGGACCAGCAGACCCAGCGATCGAATTTTTCTGTTGAGTCGCAGGAGGAGCACGGAATGCTGAAGCGAATCGTCATGTTTGCAATCATTGCAGTCGCCGTGGCGACAAGCGTACGCTGTGGCGAAGCTGCCCCACCGGGACAGCCTTCCGACTGGCAGCGGTTTTACCACTACCCGTACGTTTACTATCCACAGTCTTTCCAGAAGCCGAAGCAGTACGACAACATGTACCACCGCTACGAGCCTTCCATGCAAATCCCAGTCTACAACAAAAGCTGGTACAACTTCTACCCGACTGAAAAACCGTACCACAGCGGTTCACACTACATCTTGGATGTCTTCTGAGACTTCCCGTGGTAGACAGTTCCTCCGCACACGGATCACTGCTCCGGATCGGAGACTGTCCTGCATATTTCTCCATGCCACAGGCTTTGGAATCAACGTCGCAACCACAAGTGCGGCGTTAATTTCAAAGCCTGTGGTCGTTGGCCGTTGCCTGAGTTAGGCCCAGCTGTTGGAGGAACTTCAACCTGCCAAGCCAAGCTTAAACGCTTGTTTTTCCCGCAACATCCGAGACTGCGAGCAGTGAGCGATTTTGGGGGAGACTCAATTCAAAGTCTTTCCTCCGACGACGTACTACGGAGATTCAACAGCCTTCAGCACAGGCACATTTCGATCGTCGATAATAAACTCGTAGGTGACTTTCCGGAAGTCCGTCGGGGTTCCTGCGTCGTCCTTTTTGACGATCCGTTGCCCGTCTGCGGCAAACTCCTGTGGCTCTGTGCCAGGGGATGTGCGTTGCCAGCCCAATAGTTCAGAGGTTGGCGAATAACGGTACTCGTCCCGCCAACGCTTTGGGATGTCGATTAATGGATCGACATATCGATCACAAATTACGGCGGTTCCATAGTCGACTGCCTGAATCCGGCCGTCGGCGTACGTCCGATCTTCATTTGCCAAGGTAAACGAACTGACGAAGGCCGGTAACGAAGGAGTCTGTCCGTTGTCCGCGAATACGCCGATATCCACGCGGTTCGTTTCCATTCCTTCCAGTCCCGCGATTTTCGTCCTGGCGTGCCATTGCAGAATGATCTCCGCCCTCGCTCCGTTCACCCTCAGCGGTCGAATCTGCACCTTGTCCGGATCGCCCTGCAAGACCACCCAGCGAAATGTCAGCGGTCGCCCGTTCAGGTCTGCACTGCTACCGGCATCAACGACCATTCTGCGTCGAAACGCGGTTGTACGAAAAATGCGAGCCACGGCGGCAGGCGTGTCGAAAAGTCTTTCGGCAGCGTGCGGATGAAAGTAATCGCGACCGGGTACGCCCCGGTCTTCCTCAACAACCTGAATGCGAACCATCGCCGGCAGAGTCGCAAGCGTGAGCTCGTGTGCCATCTGTACCATTCGTAAGACATCCAGTTCCGAACTCTGAAACACGACGGGATGGGCTTTGCCTGAATAGTAGTCTTCGTCCATCTGCACCGATTTCTGACTCCGACGCAGCAGCATTTGTACAACATGCATCAGCCAGTGAGATTCAATAAGTTTCTGTTTGACGTCGGGACGAAACGCCGCCAGTGTGAGCGCGATGGCTTCCATAAATGGCTGATCTGATCCGGACGATCCCTGTGAAATGACCCAGAACGGTGCGTTCGCGGGATAGACATCGCCATGTTCCGGATCGAAATCATTATGTTCGGGATAGCAGTACATCTGATTGTTCAAAAATTCATTGTAGACGATTTTTGTGAATGCATCGTCGGGCATCACGATTCGAGGATTGCTCCGCCAGAATGGCGACCCAACCTGCGCTGTCGATGAATTGCCGAAGGTCGGCAGATCAAAGGCCTGACCGATTCTCTGCCCCCAGTCGGCATCGGCCTTCCTTGCTGCTGCGTCGTACTCCACGAACGCCAGATGAGGAAACTTGCTCTGGTTCAGATTTGAATGATCGCGATCGCGATTGTCATACAGAAAACCGTGATGGCCGGAAGCCGTGCCTTCTTCAATCCATTTCTGCACAGCCACTTCAGCTGGAGACGAACCGATGATCATAGCGCCGCGTGACGGTGCACCCGGTAAATTGAAACTCGTCACGAGTGACAACCTAGATTCTTCCCAGCGCGTATTGAGTTCTGTGACCCGCGCCACATTGTCACGTATTTCTCCACGCTGGAACGGCCGTTCTGTCGGAGCGATCTCTGGCACAGTTCCTTGCGGAGTCTCGTCGGCCGCCGGGATCTGTGGCTGCCGAAGCTGTGAAATCCGCTGAGTCGGGAAGTTGAACAGTCCGGTCGATATGGCCAGTTCATCCACCGGACTCACCACGAGCACGGCAAATATCAAGAGCATGGAAGTAATGGCTATGACCACGGAAAATACTCGCATACACAGTCTCTAAATCAATCTGCACCCGCCCCGCACTCATACTCCGCAGCAGCACACATGGCGTGTAGCCGGATTCGGAAGAATTCGGAGGTGTGCATTATTCATGGCCGAATTCGGACAAATCCGCCTCCAACAAATCATCTCAATCAGACCAGCGCGGAGTATTTTTGACCCAGAGTGTGCGGTAGTTCGTCTGTCGCGTCAATCGAATTGCCAGACTGCCCGGCATCCTGCATGGACTTGGCGCGAAAATTCCACAACGAAGCAGCAGGGCCAATGAGGTTGCTTATCCCGCGCGCGGTCATGTGCGATACAATTGGCGAGCGGCATGCGTCCGCTTGCCGGTCCAAAAACGACATACCGGAGGGCTGACGCCACTCCGCTTGCCGAACTCATCTTGGACGGCGTGCAGTATCGTCCTCTCACCGTAGAAAAATGGCCCAGTGATTTGCGTGATGATGTGTCGCAGCGAACTTGTCTGCAGATCCCTGGAGTGTATGATTCTGCTGTCAATCATCGTCCGATGTGCTTCGACTGGAAACCCAATTGAAAACTATTCTCGCTCAATTCGACACCGACGTTCTTCCCAGCAGCTTTGACCGAGTGGTCGCAGTGGATTCAAACGTCGAGCAGCTGTTCTCCTACGGCTCCGTAACACCGGATAATGTGACGGGGCTGGTGCATGGCTTGATCTTTACGCGTGGTCCGGCGGATCTGAAGCACTCCGCGATCTTCATCGGTGGGAGCGACGTTGGGTCCGGTGAGGCGTTGCTTCGAAAGGTGACGAAAACCTTTTTCGGGCCCATGCGAGTGTCCGTGATGATGGACTCCAACGGATGCAATACGACGGCCGCTGCCGCCATCGCGAGTGCTCGAAAACAGCTGAATCTTGTCGGCTGTCGGGCCATCGTTCTGGGTGCCACTGGCCCGGTGGGTCTTCGAGCGGCAGAGTTGCTGGCTCTGGAGAAAGCTCACGTCACTCTGGTTTCAAGAACGCTGGACCGTGCGGAATCGGCATGCACGACAATTCGTACGAAAGTTGCCGATGCTCAGGTGACGGCGGCATGTGCTTCGCAGCCGAACGAGTTCGAAGCACTGTGCCAGAATGCGACGTTGATTGTTGCGGCTGGAGCGGCTGGAGCTTGCTTTCTGGAATCCGGTGCGTTGCAGAAGATCCAGGGACTCAAACTGGCGATTGACCTCAATGCCGTGCCGCCGGTCGGGATCGCGGATATCAGCGTGATGGATAAGGCTGTCGAAAAATTCGGTGTGATCTGTTACGGCGCATTGGGGGTGGGAGGACTGAAAATGAAAGTCCATAAGAAAGCGATTGCGTCGCTGTTTGAATCCAATGATCGCATCCTTGAAACACGCTCAATTTACGACATGGCATTGCAGGTCGCGGGTGTTGCAACATCATGAACTAGGCCGATCCGAAACCCACAACGTAAAGCGTTTTACCACGGCCAAAGTCGTGCGAATTCGGGGCATCTCCTTTGGGTTCAGTCTTACCCTGTCCTGCACAAATTCGCCGCACAATTGCTTTCGCGAAGAGTCGTGGTACAGTCAGCCTCTGTGGAACGGGCGGTTCGCCTGTTTCTGACTGTCGCCCGCGCAGGCTGAGGAGGCGTGTAGCCGAATTCGCATGCGGGGCTCAGTCATGGCCGAATTCTGACGAATCCGGCGATAACAGAACATCTCCCTTTAATCCCGTGCGGAAGATAATAACTCAGGCAGGCAATCTGTCTGCTGTAGGAATCAGGAGTTTGCGAATGTGTGCCTCTCGTCTTATGTTTGTCTTAGCCGCGGTGCTGGCTTTTTCTTTGGGGATAAATGTTGTTGCCGAAGATGTCGAATGGGTTTCGTTGTTTGACGGCAAGACCATGGACGGATGGGAGAAAGTTGGTAATGACGCGAGTGTCTGGGAAGTGAAAGACGGTGCGATCTGCGGAGCAGGTCCGGCCTCAATGCTGGTCAGCACTAAGGGGCCATACAAGAACTTCCGTTACCGCGCCGAGGTGAAAATCAATGACCATGGCAACTCTGGGCTCTACTTCCGCACAACGCCAAAGCCTGGATTCTCTGACGGCTATGAAGCACAGATTGACAGTACGCATACTGATCCAATTCGGACTGGATCATTGTACGGACATTGCCATGTTTACCAGCAGCTCGTCAAGCCGGAGACTTGGTTTACGTACGAACTTGAAGTTCGTGACGATATCTGGCGTGGCCGCCAGATGACGCGAATTAAGATCACCGTCGATGGCAATGAACTCTATGAGTATCTGGATTTTGGCTTGACCTTCAAAGAAGGACATTTTGCCTTCCAACAGCATGATCCAGGCAGCAGAGTCAACATTCGCAAAGTTGAAGTATTGCCGCTCGCCGACTAAGTCTCCGAACAGGCAAATTGCCTGTTGTCCAAACCTTACCTCACTTATTGAAAGTTGATACCATGAAACGTGCAATGATTTTTGCATCATTCCTGATCACATTCGCTTTGATCGCGACCACTCAGGCTGGGGATGATCCAAAGTTTGTGAACCTGTTCAACGGAAAAAATCTGGAAGGCTGGACTCAACGGAACGGTACTGCCACGTATGTCATCGATGGTGATGCGATCTTAGGTAAGACCTCAGAAGGCAGTCCGAACTCATTCCTGTGTACCAACAAACTGTACGGTGACTTTGAGTTAAAGTTTGAAGTAAAGGTGGATTCTGCGTTGAATTCGGGCGTTCAGATCCGGTCGCAATCCGAGGGTGGTAAACCAGAAGGTCGTGTTAACGGACCACAGGTCGAAATCTCGCTCGACAAGATGGCCGGCTATGTTTACGGCGAATCTGCGGGGGGGTGGATGACACCAGATGCCGACCGCAAACCTCATGACTACTTCAAGGATGGGGAGTGGAACGCTTACCGTGTTGTGGCAAAGGGCAACAGGATTCAGACATGGATTAATGACCATCAGATCGCGGATACGACACACGAAGAACGCTTCAAGTCGCATCCTAAAGGATTCATCGGCCTGCAGGTGCATGGCGTCGGCGCCGGTCAGGGCCCTTTCGAAGTTCGCTGGCGCAATGTGCAGCTTCGCGAACTGACGAAGTGAGCGGGCTGACGGATTTGTTGAGGCCAACAAATTCGTTTAATCGTATGGGTTACGCCCCGCGCTTCGTATTTCAAATCTCAATTACGAAATTTGAAATAGAACAATCGAGGCCCGCTGGGCACGCGGTCAAACGAGGCAATGTCAACCGCGTGCGGAATACACCACAGAGGACGCAAGTCATCATGCCCCGATCATCCACATCACGACGCAGCTTCTTGACGGCGACCGGCGGAATTGTTCTCGCCGGTGCCGCTCCTTCGATTCTAGGAGCGGCGAACAAGAGTGGTTCGAAACCACCGGTGATTGGTCCGGAGGGCCATCGATACGAAATGCATCACAATTGCATGCAGATTCCGAGTCACATTCGCTGGCAGGATACACATGGTGTGGCTATCGATACTGAAGGTCTGATCTATGTGAAACATCGGACAATGACGGCCGATCCACAGGACGCTGTCGTTGTTTTCGATCGCGACGGCAAGTTCGTCCGATCGTTCGGCAAGGAATTTCACGGAGGCGGACACGGGATTGATATTCGCCGTGATGGCGCCGACGAATTCCTCTATCTCTGCGATAACAAAGGTTATATCGCCAAAAGTACACTGAAGGGCGAGATTGTCTGGAAGCAAGCTGCGCCCAAGATCACGCCCTACGAAAACGCCAAGCCCTTCGAAGTGAAAACGCCGGGGGAGTATGGCAAGGGATCTTTGTTCAGTCCGACGAACATCGGATTCGCGCCCGACGGCGGTTTTTGGGTCGGCGACGGATATGGTTCGCACTACATCATCAAATATGACAAAGACGCCAGCGTCGTTGGCCATTTCGGAGGACTTGGCGCAGGCCCCGGCCAATTGAGTACGCCACATGGACTGTGGTGGGACGATCGGAAGGGACGTGAACCGGCGTTGGTTGTCGCGGATCGAGCTAACGCGAGATTGCAATATTTTTCCGCCGAGGGTAAGCATCTTGGATTCTTCAATGACATGCTGTTCCCCGCCTCCGTTGATCTTCGCGATGACGTGATGCTCGTGGCTGATTTGCATGCGAGAATCACCTTACTCGACGGCACTGATAAGGTGATCGCTCACCTTGGGCATGATCCAACTTGGCTTCCGCAGGTGTTGGCCGATAATTTCGCCATGCGTAAACGTCCTGAAAGTTGGCAGGCCGGCAAGTTTGTACATCCGCACGACGCATGCTTCGACCACGACGGCAATATTTACGTAGCTGAGTGGGTCACGATCGGACGCGTAAGCTTCTTGAAGCATGTTGGTTGAAGCGGGAATTTATACTCCGCGCGGCAATGCGTGAGACAATTGGTGAGCGGCATGCGTCAGCTTGCCGGTCCAGAAACGACGTACCATTGGGCTCACGCCGCTCCGCTCGCCCGACTCATTTCTGGCCGCGCGGAGGATAACACGACTCCACATTGATGTCAGGGGACGTTTAAAAACCCGCCATCATGAAAGTTGCAAGATGCCGTGCACTCTGTCTCCGAGGAGTATTTTCGGGGGCAGGGGGTACGGGGCAGGCATGTCGAATCGGCAATCAATGGCAAAAACACAAGCAGTTTAAGGACTTGTGGCCGACAAGCCCCAATGCTCGGCAGGGTTTTCGTTTAGAACTCTCGGCGGCACCCTTCTCCGGAGTTCACGTTTGGCGGCGTGGGGAATCGTGGCGTTACTGATTGCCGTCTTTCCGGCGAATCTGTACCTCTACCAGCATTACGACATTCTCCCGGCATCGCCTTTCATTCACCTTCTGCGACTTCCGTTGCAGGGCGTGTTCATTCTCTGGGCGGATTGGCATGCGAGATCGGCAAAGTGAAATCCGGGAATCTGAAACTCATCGTCGTCTGTCAAATCAGTCATCACTTAAAACGCCGCAATTCAGCCAGCCACTGCGTCAATTCTTTGAGATCTGCTCCATCCATTTCTGCCACGAGCTCCTGACGGTGAATATCATGCACCGCCAAAATGTGATCTTCGTGGAAGATGATCTCAACATCTTGATTCAGGCCGTGCAGCCGAGCTTCTGCCAGCGGATTATCCACCACACCTCTAAAATGGTCGCCATCGCGTTCTGAGACTTTGACCCAGAAATCTTCACCCCAGCCTCTCGACGGAATGTTTTGCTTTGGCAGCGGCACTAGTGACGCCGGGTGATCGTGCCGCAAGATCGGCTTGGAGAGTTCACCGTTGCACGAAGGACAAGTGCATTTCTGAGCAGCATCTTCATGGACAGAGAATCGTGGGGAGTCGATCCTGAGTTCTACGAACTGGCCGGGACTGACGTGCCGCTTGATAACGTTGGGCGGAATGTGGAAGTTGTCTGGGTTCTCGGTGTGCATGGCAATACCGTTCACCAACTGATATTCGTTGGAGAATTGCTGGTCGCTGAATTGTTGTTGCAGGTGGTTCATTTAATCTTTATAGAAAACAGCCAGCCAGATTGTCGGTTCGTCAGGCGTTGTCCATTCAACTCGGTGTTTTTCGTGGGCCGGAATGTTCACAAAATCGCCGAGCTTAAATTCCCACAATACTGTTCTCGTCTCGAATTGAAGCCTCGCTTCATCCTGCAGAACAATGACCCCGTCTGCTCATCTTGGTTGTACCAGAAACCCTCCGGCGAAACATGGCCGTGGGAGACTATCCGTTCAATTCGGATGTTGGCAGCATTGAGCAGCGTTGTGAGAAAGTTGTCAGGGAGGTTTGTAGGAAAATCATTGAATAGATCGTGAGTCATAGTTTGTGCTGCGTACCGATCTTCTGATTGAGAAACGCAGCCAAGTTCCCAGCGTCATCCGTTCCAACTCTCAGGATACCCTTTCGATGTTGCAATACGACGCAATCTCGCCCCCACAAATTCCAGACCCATCCGCCACGCGGGCTCATATGAATTCCCCATCCGTCCAGAACAGTCGTGCGTCCGATTTCCGCACTGATGATGTCAGCGTATTTGATTGATCGTCGGAACAGTGGTATGGGGCCGAAGCTGACAGACAGTCGGTCTGTTTGATCGTCCACAGTCAGATGGTGAAATGAGGCAGCAAGTACCAGCATGAACAAGCCAATCGGTGGGAATAACCACGGAATCGGCGGCGCGGTGTTCATTACCAATCCAAGCACGATGAAAACCACGGCGAGAACGTAGAGCAGAAGGCAGAGTGGTGCATATTGGACATGCTTGTATGATGATTCGTTGCTCATGCAATCTCACACTTCCTCTGCTTCTTTTCGAAGTCGTTGCTGCTCCAGTTCAGCAGTCGTATTGATTCCGGCATCGCGAAGCCATTTGCCGCTTTTGGGCCGAGGTTTGAGGGATACTATCGGAATCGTCATGTCTTCGCTTTCCTGAAGACCACGAACATCACCCGCATCGAAACCTCAATCTTGCTGAGTTCATCCAGCATCAACGCCTTTGCCTGCTCCTGATTGAAGCCACCGGAGCCGGCTCCGATCAATGGAAAGGCAATGGACTGAAATCCTTTTTCTTGGGCCCGTTGGATGGCATTCCTGACGGAATCCCGGATAGATCGCTCAGACGCCCTCCAGAGCATATTGATTCCAGCGACGTGAATGATGGCCTGAAATGACAGCTTTCCGGCGGAAGTCATGACGGCACCACCAAGAGGAATCGCACCGTGCCTGCCAACTTCCCTGAACGGTGCCTTGCCACCACGACGTTTGATGGCACCGGAAACACCTTGAGGCAGCAGCAGCCACCACGGGATGATGTTCCGGTTCCATGCGTTGACGATGACATCCACGTCTTGATCGAGCAGATCGCCTTCGACGACAGTAACGTTCACAAAAGTCGCCTTTCGGGCACAGAAGTTGCGGATAACCCCATGGTAATTTCCGTCGTTGAGTCTCTCAGCTTTTACCGGTGTGTCACGCCGATACAGTGCAGTTGTGAATCTGTGCGGTAGAGAATTGTCCTTTGAACTACTGCCGGTGATGCGCTGATACGTTCACCGAGGTTATTCGTCGCCAGCAAGTTAAATTTTTCACCAGCCTCAACAACAAAGGTTGTTCCTTCGTTGTTACTCAAGTAGATATGACCGTCGCTTGCCATCGGAGATGAATTGCAATCTCCTCCCAATCGCTCCCGGTAATGTTCTATCCCGGACTTACCGTCAAGACACCGCAGAACACCATTGTCCATGAGGACGTAAAGCAAACCTCGATAGTACAGAAGTGACGGTTCCACTGGGCCGGGCTTCTCATTGACCCAAACGACTTCTGGAGGTTCTCCGTTTGGCTGCAGTCGAATGGCATGAATCGGACTTTGACGCCAAAGTTGTGTGAAGACAATTCCGTCACCGTAGACTGGACTGACAATGATTTCGCCGTTGTAAGGGCCTTCGCCTTCTCCATACGTCCACAATTCAGCCTGTGTGGTTGCATCGAAGGCCGTCAAGCGATTCTTGCCCGGCACAAGGATGTCTCGTTGAGCATCGTGCGCGACCACAAGCGGAGTCGCGTGGGCAGTTCCGATGGGACGATCTTTCTTCCATGCAATGTCGCCCGATGTGGCCTTCAGGCCAATCAGATAGCAGGGGCCAGTATGATGGTCCCATGGAAAAATTACTGTCTCATCGAAAATCACGGGGCTGACCGCGTAGCCCCAAGCCATTTTCGGATCGCCGAATTCCGGGATGTACCTTTTTACCCAAGTGGGCTTGCCGTCATGGGAATAGCGTGCGATGTCAGAGTTTCCAAACGCCACATAGAGGGCGTCGTGAGTGAATGCCGGTGTGTTGACCGCCAGATTCGATTTTTCGTGTGTTTGCTGATTCACGCCAAAACCAAAGTCATGTCGCCAAAGTTCTTGGCCACTTTGCAAATCAAAGCACAGCGTCAACAACGCATGATGGTCCTTGTCGTCAATCTCCGATGTCACAACCACACGACTGCCATACACAATCGGTGAACTTGTGCCCCAACCTGGTAACTGAACCGACCAGCGATGATTTTCCGTGGGACTCCACTGGAGCGGCAGATCCATTCCTTCCGCGACTCCATCAGCATTCGGCCCACGCCAGTGCGGCCAATTTGCCTTCTGGTTCGCGGTCTCGATGCTGAATCCGGCGTTTTGCATAGCGGGCTCGTCTGCGTTGAGAACCGATGCCGGTATGATCACAAGGACTGCGACTATTGCCAAAAACTGAATCACCGAATTCATGTGGGATGCTCCGACCGTTGCCATGCCTCAATGATGCTGCAACTCGCATAGCATCGGGGCCCCGCGATTATAAAATTTGATAACACAAAGAACCACTTCTCATCTCACGGCCCCCAGTCATCCGAAGTGGTGGTGACAGGGGTTCGTGTTTTCTCAAACGGCTTGAAGGGGGCTCCTCGGATCATGCGTCCGCCCTCACGTATCTTCTCTACCTTGAAAGTCCATATGTTTCAATCCAGTTTTGTCGCGCACCCCGGACCTCTGAAGAATCCGGCGACAACAAAATATCTATCGCGAACCCGCGTGGAGAATAGAAACCGTTAAAACAGCATATTGTCAGCGTGAATCTTGATTAATCACCGCATGCCAGATTAGAAGCCGTGGGGGGGGCACTGCTGAGGGGATGCAAGACGGCTGTGAAACATATAGAATCCAAAGTGTGGCGGGGAGTGGTTCGTTCGTCGGGATCGACATTGACTGTCACAACGCGTCTCTCGTGATGCAGGGCCTCGCGGCTAAGAATCAGCCGACTAAAAGACCACGAAGAACATGGGCTCGTGTCAGGGGATCAGGAAAGTAACAAATGGACCATGTAGACGCACCCCAATTTTTGGGCCTGCTGGTTGTCATGCTTGGCACTGCCAAGCTGTTCGGTGCAGCGGCAAAATGGATCGGCCAGCCCGCAGTCTTAGGCGAACTTATGGCCGGGGTCGTTCTCGGCATGTCAGTCGCAGGCATAGTAGATCCCAAGAACGAAGTTTTGCATCTATTGGCCGAACTCGGTGTAGTCATTCTGCTCTTCGAGATCGGACTAGAAACGGACCTCCAAAAGCTGTTGCAAGTCGGTGGAGCTTCGGCGGCAGTTGCCTTTGTGGGCGTCGCTTTACCGTTCGGACTAGGCTACCTCGTCTGTTGGATGCTCAGCCTTGGCAACCTTGTCGCCATCGTTGCCGGGGCCAGTCTGACGGCCACCAGTGTTGGTATTACGGCTCGTGTTCTCTCCGACCTCAACCGGCTTAAAGAACCGGAAAGTCAGATTATCCTTGGTGCCGCCGTCATTGATGATGTGATCGGACTCGTCATCCTCGCCGTCGTAGTCGGCTTGGCAAAAGGGCAGGAGGTTTCAGTTCTGGGTGTCGCCACGATAACTGGTATCGCCTTTGGTTTTCTGGCCGGGACACTGCTCGTCGGCAGCTTCATCGTTCCGCCTTTGGTCCGATGGTCAAGCCGGTTGGACCTACCCGGCACGCCAACCATGCTGGCGATCATGTTGGCATTCGGACTGGCATGGCTCGCTTCCGTGGCTGGGTCGGCCATGATTATCGGAGCCTTTGCCGCTGGCCTCCTGCTGCGAGGAACACGACAATCGCAAGAAATCGAGCGAGGAGTCGCTCATCTTGGCCATTTCTTCGTTCCAATTTTCTTCGTGGCGGTCGGGGCTGCGGTGGATGTTCGTGTCTTGAACCCGGTTGATCCCGCCAACAGGCAGACTTTGCAAGTTGGTGGTCTGCTGATCGTCGCTGCGGTGGTGGGGAAATTCTTAGCTGGCTATGCCGCCTTCTGGTTTAAAGGCAATAAGAAAGTCATTGGAGTCGGAATGATTCCTCGTGGCGAAGTCGGTCTGATCTTCGCTCAGATGGGTCTCAGCATCGGTGTGTTCGACGAATGGCACTAGCTTAAGCCTAACTGGTTGACGACAGCTCACTTAACGATGCTTTCTATTCTCGCATTCACGGATGCTATCACTCCCTGATCGATGGCATGGGAACGAGGGGTAACTAATCCGGTAAACTGCGTCGTCTTGCACTGGTCGATAGCGTTGCTTTGACAGCGTCACTAAACCCTCGGCATGGAACGGTTTCCGCTTAAGCATCGGTGGTCTCGATGTTGTTCTGG
>Ga0209553_1000171_pt1 | contig 32868 bp, 32 predicted proteins | sample LauGreFBDMM110DN_2_FD_188217 | JGI IMG/M metagenome (GOLD analysis project Ga0209553, IMG submission 188217) | Freshwater lake microbial communities from Lake Michigan, USA - Fa13.BD.MM110.DN (SPAdes) (version 2) | ecosystem: Environmental > Aquatic > Freshwater > Lake | place: Lake Michigan...
ACGATGAGATCATCATCACTGCCCCTGAAGAACAAGCGCAACACGCAGAGAAACTTATTGTCGAGATCATGTCTACCCCTCCAAGCTGGGCAAGCACGTTGCCAGTTGCATGTGAAGCGGGTACTGCAAACAATTATGGAGAAACCTAATGACACACAAGGAGCGCAACACATGACTAAAACGAGTAAGCCAATAACGGTTAAACCGACTACATGGTTTGGCAACCCTGCAAAAACAGCCCAGTGGTGCACGTGCCCAAACTGCGGAAAGCAAAGCCCACTGACACTTGAATGGGTTGGTTTGTCTGAACAAGACATCAACGAACTTAAATTTAACCTGCCCGACCTTTACTATTGGGTTGATGTGGTGAGAGCAACGGAAAAAAGATTGAAGGAAAAGAACATATGACTATCGCTGAAATCAAACGCACACCACGTAACACCGAAGCCCTCGCATTACTTGAGGCAATCATCAACACAGTGCAAGACAATGAGGACGCATCCAATCTCATGGTGCTTGTGAAGATTGGTGACAACTACCATCGCTACTCTACGAATCTGATTGACACCATGTCGTTAATTGCCGCCTTAGAACTGGCAAAGTTCGATGTGTTGCAACGCATGTCAGAGTAGGCTATACTGAAACTTCCAATTAAACAGAGAACCCTGAGGACACCCCTCGGGGCTATGACCTATGCGCCTTAGCCACTCTTACTCGTCCATCAAACTGTACGAGAACTGCCCATTGCGTTACTTCCGACAACGTATTGTCAAGGATGTGATAGACGAAGGGGGTGAAGCCAGTAAGTACGGTGAACGAGTTCATGCTTTCCTTGAGACACGACTCAAAGAGAACACCCTCTTACCGCAAGAGGTAGCCCATTACGAATCCCTTTGTTCCTCAGTCGAACGCATCGCTCAAGGTGGCGAACTGTGCATAGAGAAAGAGCTAGTCCTAACCGACAACCTTACACCAACAACTTGGTGGGAGCCTGACGCTTGGCTACGATCTAAACTTGACATCCTTGTAATCACTGGCGAGATTGCCGTAGTGATGGACTGGAAAACAGGTAAGAGAAACGCTGACCAATTCCAAATGCAACTGTTCGCCGCCCAAGTATTCAAGCACTATCCTGAGGTGACAAGGGTCAAGACTTCCCTAGTGTGGCTGAAGGACATGGCTATGGACACCGAGGTGTACTATCGCAGTGGTGTCAACACGATATGGGCTGAGGTTATGAAGCGTATCCAACGCATCAACGACTCATTGGAACATGACAACTGGCCTGCCAAACCGAGTGGCTTGTGCCGCTATTGCCCTGCCCGACACAACTGTGACTATGCTAGGGTTTAACCCTACTTGACATTCATGTAAAGAGGAGTAATATATGAGTTCACTGACCCCCGAAGGCAAGATAAAACGTAAGGTTGTTGAGTTACTTAAGAAGCACGATGTGTGGTACTTCTTCCCCGCCAGTAATGGCTTTGGTAAAGCAGGTATCCCCGACATCATTGCGATTGCAAAGGGCAAGTTCATAGGCATTGAGGTCAAAGCTGACAAGACCAAGAAGCCAACGGTATTGCAGGTCAAGTGTGGTGAAGAAATACAACGAGCAGGTGGATGGTGGTTCTTAGTGTATGACGCTGACTCCCTCCACTCTCTTGAGCAAGCATTAGAAGAAAAACTTTACAGGTGATGACATGGTAGTGGTGGAACAAGCAAGGACACTTGCTATGAAATTAAACAATCCGAATAGGGTTCTCGACAGTATCCCAACTGCCAAGCCCTACACGGTACGTGGTGTGCCCCTTGTGGTAGCACCGCATGGACTGGATGAGGTCAGGGTTCTGCGTAACCTTGGCATCAAAGCACCATCGCCCATACTGCACTATTACAAATGGTGTGGTCAACACAAACCATACGAGCACCAACGACAGACGGCGGCGTTCCTTACGCTTAACCATTGTGGGTTGGTACTCAACGAGATCGGTACTGGCAAGACACAATCTGCATTGTGGGCGGCTGACTATTTGATACAGACCAAGCAGATTAAGAAGGTGCTCATCATCTCTCCACTATCTACGCTTGAACGTGTATGGGCTGACGCTATCTTTACAGGGTTTGTGCACCGTAAATTTGTTGTGCTTCATGGAACATCTGAGAAGCGCCGCAAGTTACTGAACACTGAGGCTGACTTCTACATCATCAATCACGATGGATTCCCCATCATCTGTGAAGAAGCACACGGCAAGTTTGACTTGGTGATCGTTGACGAAGCGGCAGTGCTACGTAACCCATCAACACAACGGTTCAAGATATTTCGTAGATGGATGGCAAACAATTTGACAGCACGTTTGTGGTTGATGACTGGTACACCAACACCCAATGACCCGACAGACGCATGGGCACTTGCCAAGTTAGTTGGTTCACCATTCTGTACCAAGACATTCACGGCGTTCAGAGAACAAGTGATGATGAAGATTGGTCAATGGAAATTTGTACCAAGACCTGAGAGCGTAGAGATTGTGAAGCACATCCTACAACCTGCGGTCAGGTACACGCGGGACGAATGTTTTGAGTTGCCCGACACAATCATTCAGACTCGTCAAGTAGAACTCACTGCGGAACAGAAGAAGCATTACTCACAGATGCTTAAACATTTTGTTACGGAGATGAGCGTAGAGGGAACGATCACTGCGGTCAATGAGGCAGTCAAGATTCAGAAGTTAGTTCAGATCGCTTGCGGCGTAGCCTATGGTGATGACGGACAGAACATTGGAATTGATTGCAGTCCACGTATTAACTTAGTAAAGGAGGTGATAGAAGAAGCAGGAGAAAAAGTAATTTTATTTGTACCACTCACTGGCACATTGCACATGCTTGAGAAAGAACTCAGCAAGCACTGGTCGGTTGCAGTTGTGAACGGCGAGGTATCCGCAAGCAAGCGTAACCAAATCTTCCACGACTTCCAACATGCCAAGACACCGCATGTATTGATTGCTCATCCCGCAACAATGGCGCATGGACTCACTCTAACGAGTGCGTCAACGATCATATGGTATGGCCCTATCAATAGCAACGAGCAATATGTTCAAGCGAATGGGCGCATTGAGCGCATAGGTAAGAGGCAAGTATCCAATGTCGTACACATAGAGGCAACAGACCTCGAACACAAAATGTACGAACGCTTGAAGAATAAACAAAAGCTTCAAGGATTGCTTCTTGATTTAATTCAACAACAGACAAGAAGGTGACACATGACTGTCAGAGTAGACGACGTAATTGCTACGTACATGAAACTACGTAACGAGAAGGAAGCCATCGAAGCCGAGATCAAGAGCCAAGTAGCAGGACTCAAAGCGAAGATGGACAAGATAGAAGCGTGGCTTAAAGAGCAAGCAGATGCACAGGGCGTTACCTCATTCAAAGGTAAACATGGCACTGCGTTCTTAACCACTACAGACTACGCCAACGTAGCCGACTGGGATGCCGTACTGGAATTTGTTAGAACAAATGAAGCGTTCGACATGCTGGAGAAACGTGTAAGCAAGATTGCAGTACGTGGGTACATTGAACGTAACAAGGCAGTACCCGCAGGTGTGACCTATGGAACAAAGATAGATGTCACTGTTCGTAAACCAACAATGAAAGTTGAGGACTGAACCATGAAAATCATTAGAGAATGGATTAAGCAAGCCGCATATGAAGGTACGCATCAAGCGTTAACAGAACACGCTACTGCCACCAAAATAAAACGCAAGCTAAACATCGAACCCATTGACAACGAGTATGTACAAGAACACCTTGCCGCTGAGAGAGCACGTGCAGTGGCAACGCAATGGCAACAAGGCGGTTTCGCCAAATCCAAACGTGCGACTAACCGCACATAACCCGCTCACCAAAGGAGAATATCTATGAGCAACATCATCCCCGCAAACATTCAAGTTCCCGCCCACCTCGCTGGTCGTATCGGTGTGCCATCTGCATTGGCACAATCCCTTATGGGCGGTATCAGTAGTGCTGAATCGTTCCCACGTATCAGCATTAAGGGTAGCCGCTTCCGTATTGTCGAAGGCGGTAACGAGACTGTATTAGATACCACTGCACTAGAAGTAGTGATTGTTGGTGCAAACCCCCGCCTGTCAAAGACTTGGTACGCCAAGGCATGGACAAAAGATTCTGAGCCAGTTGCACCTGACTGCTTCTCGCTTGATGGCATTGGCCCTGACCAGTCATCGACAGACCCACAGAATGATCTTTGTGCTTCTTGCCCACAGAACGCATGGGGTTCTAAGATTGCTGAGAACGGACAACAAATCAAGGCTTGCTCCGATCAGAAACGTCTTGCTGTAGTGTCGGCTGACGACCCTGCTGGCCCTGTGTACCTCCTGCAAGTTACACCTGCCGCACTCAAAGGTTTCAATGCCTACGTCAAAGAACTCTCTATGCGTGGTATCCCACCTGAGATTGTCAAGACCAAGATCACATTTGATACAGACGCATCCTTCCCTAAATTAAAATTCGGGTTGTCTGGATTCCTTGACGATGAGTCGCAAGACGCAGTTGACAAGTTGTTTGGGTCTGCCGAAATCCGTGAGATCACTGGCGAGAATCCAAGGCAAGCAGTTGAAGTGCCAAAGATTGCCGCCAAACCAGTTGCCCCGAAACCCGCCCCTAAGGTTGCTGAACCAGTAGAACCTGCACCTGCCCCTGCACCTACACAAGCGGCTACCCCAAAGCGTGGTTTCGGTGCATCTAAACCTGCGACGAAAGCTACCCCTGCTGCTGCGGCCCCTGTCAACACACAAGCAGCAACATCTTTGGCTGACGAGATCGCTGCCCTTGTAGGTGAGGTGAACGCAGATGACGCCTAAACCGCCTCTCGACTTTACAAAGGTCGAGTCGCTTCGTAGGCATATGCTTCTGACAACTACGGATTTATCCCAGTTGTTAGGGGTATCTCGCATGACTTATTATGGATGGGTGAGAGGCAAGAAAATCCGCCAGTCCAATGACCAGTCAGTGAGGGCAATGCTACGCAAACTGCTGGCAGTAATGTCCGAACACCAATGGCCTACGCCTGAGGTGATTGGGATGGAACAGAAGCAGAGAAAAGAGCGTCTCGTTGAGATATTGAGTAACTATAACTGAAGGGGTGAGGGGAGAAATCCCCTCGCTGACAGGGGCACATGAACACGTTGGAACATCTCCAGCGGGTTCTACCGTCGGAAGGTTTTTATGTCACGACAGTCATCAATCCTGATGGCAATAGACAAGGATTCTTTTCTACAGTAGACGAACTCGCAAAGGCAGTAGCTGGCCTTGACCAAACAGGCAACAACACATACTTCGCCATCTCCGCATTTAAGGAGAAGGGAAGCCGCAAACAAGATAATGTCCGAGCGATTAAGGTTGTCGCCTTGGACGTTGACTGTGGGAACAACAAGCCGTATCCATCGTGGAAGGAAGGACTTGTTGCACTAGGTACATTCATTCAAACAATGAACTTGCCTAAGCCCATGATCGTATTCTCAGGCAACGGACTACATGTCTACTGGTGTCTGACGGAAGAACTCGAACCAGCTAGATGGAAACCAATCGCTGAAGCAATGAAGTCAGCGGCGATTGCGAACGAGTTTCATATTGATGCAGGGCTAACTGCCAACAGTGCATTGGTGCTACGCCCCATTGGGACACACAATCCTAAGAATGGTAACGAGGTTAAGTTACTGGTGGACGCTGAGCCAGTGAGTCCTGAGTTGCTGAAGTCTTGTCTTGTTTCCCACCTAGCTCACGAGGTGAGCCTGCCACGTAATACAACTGGCAGTAAGTTGCTACAAGACATGGCAGTCAAGACTGAGTTCCCACCTACCATTGGTGCGGTTGTCGTTAAGAAATGCCAACAGATCAAGTGGGCAGTAGAGAACCAAGGCGAGGTCAAAGAACCTCAGTGGTACAACCTAATGGGAGTCGCCGCATTTTGTGTTGAGCCTGAGGCTACGGCTATTGAGTGGAGTCAGAACCACCCAAAGTTTGACGCACAACGAACATTGCAAAAGCTGATCCAGTGGAAAGACAACACAGATGGGCCAACACGTTGTGGTAAGTTTGACATAGACCGTCCCGGGGGATGCAAGGGATGCAAATTTAAGGACAAGATAAAGAGTCCTGCCGCTCTTGGGTTGCAGTACCAACAGATTGCACCACCACAAGATGTACTAGACAAGGCGGCGTTTGATGTACCCATGCCACGTGGGTTTAAGCGCACCGCTGATGGTATCAAGATGACCATTGACGAGACAGATATTGACGTATGTTCGTTCGACGTCTACCCCGTGGGCTACGGTCGTGACGAGGGTCTTGGTTACGAGACTGTGCGCTACCACTGGAATCGTCAGCATAAGGGCTGGCAAGAACTTGCTCTGAGACAAGCACACCTCACAGACGGACATAGAGAGTTTGCTTCCACCATTGCCGATCAAGGCATTGTCCTCAACAATAAAAGACAGACGGAGTACTTCCAACTTATGCTACGTTCATACATGGATGAATTGCGGCAGAAACGTGCGATGACCAATCTGTACGCCACGATGGGATGGAAAGAAAACTTCTCCCAGTTTGTGATTGGTGACACGCTTCTACGCCGAGAGCCTGACGGTTCAGTCAGTGAAGAAAACATCAGCCTATCCGCTGGCACTCAACGACTTGGCAACGAGTTGTATGGTGTATCAGGGGACGCTCAACAGTGGGCAGACTTCACCTCTGTGCTTGAGAAAACAGGATTGCACTGGCACATGTTTGCACTTGGTGTCGGACTATCTGCCCCCCTGTATGCGTTCACTGGCCTTAAGGGTCTGACTGTTTCATTGTTCGGCCCATCAGGTGGAGGCAAATCATTGATACAGATGTGGGTGCAATCAATCTATGGTGACCCTGACAAATTACACTTTGCCGCCAAGTTCACACAGAACACTTTGTTTGGACGTATGGGTGTCTATGCCCACATGCCGATGACCATTGATGAAGTTACCTTAATGCTAGATAAAGAGGTAGGTGACTTTGCATACTGGGTATCCCAAGGTAGAGACAAGGCACGACTGAACCGCAACGCTGAGGAACGTGACGCAAAGACATGGGCAATGCCTGTGCTTGTATCCACCAACAAGTCTCTGCAATCTAAGCTGGTTGCATCTGGGCTTGAGACTGACGCACAGATGGCACGGCTTCTTGAGATTGATATACCACTGCACGAACTGTTCACAAGAGACAGTACAGGCGGTCGCAAGATTCACCAGTTTATCCATACCAACTACGGACACGCAGGACGCTTATTCATAAAGAAGTTGTTGGAGCTTGGAGCCGATGGAGTACGCGCTGCGATTGACCACGCCACTGCTGACTTCCACAAGAAGTACAAAGCCAGTTTTGTAGGACAGGAACGCTACTGGGAACAAGCCATCATCCTGTCAGACTTAGCCTCACGCTTATGTGTTGAATGGGGAATCATCAAGTACGACTACACCCTTGGCACTGAGTGGGTCTTGAAACAACTGGGTGCAATCAGACGTAGTGTGGTTGAGAACAAGATGGATGCGTTCGATCTATTCTCCAACTACCTAAACGACAGTGCTGGAGCCGCTGTAACTGTGATGCACACAGGCACAGACAAAGGTGTTGTGGATTACTCAAGGATGCCACGTGCTGACATCCGTGTTCGGTTCGACACATACAGACGCACTGCGGCAGACAAGTTTGACAAAGGTGTTGTGCTTGTTGACCGCACCCACTTCCGTAGATGGTTGGCACAGAACGGTGGTGACTACAAATCGTTCATACAACAGATGCAGTTTGAGAGCGTAGTCGCCACACCTAAATCGGAGAAAGCGTTTCTTGGTAAGGACACCCCCATCAAACTGGGTCAGGCATATGTCCTTGGTCTCAATCTGAATCACCCCAAACTTGTGGGAATCTTGAGTGATGCAGATGAGATTGCCGCTGACCTAACCTTCGGTCAAATGAGAGCAGTCTGATTACCTGATCTCATCGTCCAGTCCGTAGAGTCTCAACAACTCTACGGTTTCGGGACGCATAGCCCTTGGCGCTGACTTCATGTATCTCAACACAGTCGGACGCTGAGCCTCACGGTATGCACGATTGGCAGACTGCAAGAACTTAGTTACTTCCAAACCTGTACCCTTGGAATCTTCATTCCACTGGCTTACTGCGGATGCAATATTATTTGCTGCCTCTTGGTCACCGGCAGCCCGAGCCTTCACATACGCAGCAACATATTCTGCCTTGACTGCTTTGCCGTACTCATTGACTTGCTTGGACATACGAACAATGTCGTTTTGCTGAGTGGCTATGGAAGGATAGAAGCCAAGCAATCGAGCAAGAATCACGTGCGCTTGTGCATCCTTGGCTACCAACTGCCCACGTACGTTCGTGATGTCGCCGCTCGACATGTACGCATAGCCATCTCCGATTGAGCGCAGTGCCGCTATTGGGGACTCTCGCATCAATGTGTTGAGGGATGTTGTGTCATCACGCAGGCCCGTTACCTCAGCACCATACTTAGCCAAGCCACCTGCCATTGATACCAGCCCACTGATACCGCTGAACACTGGGCCAGCAAAGTCGCCAATCTCACGTGCTGGGTCTGCGCCAGCTTTAAGCGCACCAGTCAGAGGAACTAAATCGCCCATACCCAAGCGGGTAGATACAGTCGCGCCGACTGCACGGTCAATCAGACCACGCATTACATACGGCGACATTCCCGGGGCCACGCTATCAACCCATTCAGCAGTAGCTTTCTCGATGCTTGCCACTTTGAGGCCGAGCATCTGTGCGATTGTGTCAACAATGTCAGCGAGGTCGTCAGCGAATGGTATGCCCTTCAGACCACTCATCATCAACAGTAAGCCAAGCATCAACAACTGTCCACGAACTGGCATGTTGCGCAGTAGTTGGACGGTGATGATTACGAACTGCTTGTACATGAATATGTACTGGGCTACGTTGCCACGTGCCATCTCAGGTCGGTTAAACATGGCGTACTCACCTTGCGATGTGTTGACCGCAATTCGTGCTGCTTCAGTAGCTTCAGCGATTGCTTGTTCTTCACTTAACCCTTGTGATAGCGCACGTTCTTTCTCAAGTCTGTATGCTGCCAGTGCAGTGATGCGTCGGTTAGCTTGCTCTGTATAAGAGAACATAGCCATCCATGCTTTGATACCTGCCTGTGCTTTATTGTTAAACACCTTGCCACGTGCTGTACCTACCAGTGCGTTGAACTGAGCCGCTTGCAATGTGCCCTGCTCAGTAGCATCAAACAAGAACTTAGTCTCATCCTCTGTCAGTCCATATTTGTCGTACCCGCCATTGACCAGCAGGTCATTCAAGAACCCAGCATCTTCCAACTTGGGACTGCCTACATCAAGGGCAGCACGGTAGAGGGAGGTCACGGCTTTGGCTTCTCCATAACCACCGCCATAGCCACGCTTAGCGTTGTAGTAGGACAGGTATGGTGTACTGTGGGTAAGCAGAGATACGAAGTTCACGGCTGCGGATGCGACTGAACCACCCAACTGCATCAACACTGTGATTAGTTTTAGGAACGAGCCAGCCTCACCTGACAACATATCTTCGGTGCTGTCGTTAATATTAGATGAGTCGTTGTACCAACGAATAAGTTTCTTGGCTTCTTCCCGATAGCGTTCACCTTGACCCAGTGTAGGTTCACCATTGACGGTGACACCAGCAGCTTTAGGAGCCATGTACTTGTACATGAACGCATACTCATCGTATGCACGTTGCGCTCTAACACGTTGTCCATCGGTAGCGGCTGCATCAATAGCGGCCTGCAAATCCTTAAGTTTCTGCGGATCACCAAGCCACGACGAGTTGTTGAGCATGATGTCATCAAGACGATGGCGGTAGATTTTCTTGGCGGCAACGTGAGCAACCATCTCTAAGTGCTCAGACACAGAACGCACAATGTCGCTATCCCATCCGGGATTACCACTACGTTGTAGGTTCTTACGAGCACGGTCGTTTTGGTTTGTCAGTGTCTTGACAATACGTTCACGTGCGGTTGGCGTGATGTTTACGTTCAAGCGGTTCAACACGTAGATGAACTCATTGAAGTTCACGGCTTCAGTCAAGGCTGGGCTGACTGCGGCTTCCGAAGATTCTGCACGCAGAGTTACTTTGATCTCTGCACCGTACTCATCTTTAAGAATCCACTCTTGCCCATTGCCGAACTCATTCTCCAATGCTTCGCGTGCAGCGGTTGCTTCACTCTCAGTCTCAAACTGAAAGTAGGGCATAGCGTCACGAATGTTCTCATCCAAACGCACTGGGTTACCTTGAGCATCGAACGCTGCCATCCTCGCTTGGTATTCACCACGGCGACTGAACGGAACGTATGAGCCAAGGATGGTGCGCTTTGCATAGAACTCCGCGTTGCGTGTCTGCAAATCAAATAGGAAGATGTCCTGTACAGCTTTCTGAATTGCAAAGGCTTGTTCTTTATTGCGAATCTTGCCACGGATGGTAGGAATAGCGGCACGAATGTCATCGTACTCAGCCTTCTGAAACTCCTCAAAGTCTTTTTTCATGTCACCCACAATTTTGGGATCGCCCATCCATGCGGCGTATACATCGTCGTTGAACAACGCACGACCAAAGTTGTAGATGAATTTTTCAGACCGTTGGTCTGCACCCTTTTGTACTTCGACGGAAGCGTTTGCAATGCGGCTACCACCGTAACGGATGTTCTGATACATCTCAATTACTTTGCGGATGGCAGCAAGGTCTTGCGCAGAGAACTCAGCCTTGAGTCCTTTCATGCCAGCAATCTCACTGAACACTCGTTGCTGTTCTGCTTGGGATGCTTCGTAGTTTGATAGCAGCAAGTCCACTGCTGCATCATTTACGGTATCACGCATCTCAGTGTAGACACGCCACACTGGACTGTTCTCATCAACATCGAACTGGTACTTGATTCTTTCGCCAGTGCCAAGTTCTACATCAAAGCCCTTGCGGAATTCTTCCGCAGTCACAGTGCCTGCCTTCTCCAACAACTGGCGCACTCGCGGGTCAACAGTGACATTACCCATTGCGTCTTTAGTAATCATGGAGCCGTATGACTCCATCAACTCATCAGTCAACTGGCGTGACTTAAACAATGCAGCGTACGCAGCAAGTTCACCAGCTTGTTGTTTCTCCTTTTCAGACACGCCGTCACCGAATCCAAACACACGTGGTGTGTTGGTGAACGTCATGTAGCGTGAGTACTTGGAGAGTAGAGCGCGAGCCTTCTGACTTCGTTGTTCAAAGATACGGAATATCTGATTGAGGCCATAGCTCTTACGTGCCATGTTGTCGAGGGTCTGTACCTTCTCAAGTATCTTGCCTACGTTTACACCAACATCTCCTGTCTTGCCGAACAACCCTTTCTGGAAGGCGTCCATCGACCCAAACATACCTGCGCCGGGGCCGTGCCTACGATTCAAGGCGTTCATTGCCATGCCTCGTGAGCCAATGTTGCCAGCAAAATTACGTGCGTACTTGCCGTCTGCTACTGTTTGTTCCATGTCCTCCATGTGGCCCACAAAGGATGAAGCGCTGAAGAAGTTACCTGTGCTGCCTTCACGCACATAGCGGCGTGCTAGGTTAACAAGTTGGCGAGCCTCGTCGTCTTTGAAGCTAAAGCCAAGTTTGTTTAGGGCGTTCTTCAAGGCGTTCCATAGCCTTGCGATGATTGATACATCTAGGTCAGCAGCGTTGTCAGCCAGATATTCCTCTATGGCTTCCAGCCTATCCATTCCTTGGGTCTCGACCATTGCGTCAACTGCGGCCTGCACATCAGGGTCAGTTTGATATATACGATTCAGTACCTTGTTCAACTCAGACTGACCCATCACACCTTTGAAACCAAAGTGACCAATGGTTTCGTGAGCCAGTACAAATTTCAACTGTTGTTCAGTACGAACAAAGTCAGAGAAGATGATGACCTCAGGGCCGAAGGAGTAACCCACGGCGTTGGTTGTATCGAAGTCACCTTGCTTACGAGCGGCAGCAGCACGTTGGTACAACTCAGGGTTGCGAGCCTTTAGGTCAGCAACATTGGCGTACACATTAACGATAGGCTTGATCTTTAGCTTTGCCAAGAAGCCTTTGACCAGCAACTTCACACGCCCCAACGGAATGGCAGAACCCATAGGTGTGCCATCGTCGCGGTAGAAGTTACCTTCGGGTTTATCCCAATCCTGCACAGTCTCGCTATCACGTGCGCCACGCTTACGGGAATTGAAAACATCTTGTTCTGCCTTTGACTCTGCTGCGGCTGCTTCACCTAATGCACGCAACTCCTCACGGCGTTCTTTCTCACGGGCACGTTGCTGTTCCTCAGTGAGTTCAACTTGGCTTAGGATGTAGCGACCATCAGACTTGATTAGCTTAGCCTCACCCTTGTCGTTGAAGTAGTCTTTGACTTTGCTTCCATCAGGCAACATGTAGTTGCGACCAGCTTCATCAAGTTCACTGTACAACTGCTTGGTCAGTGCTTTGATATTGGCGAAACGCTCAGAACCAAATACTATTTCTTTGGTCAGCGTAGGGATTTCCCTAACACGAGTTACCAAATCACGGATGAGGTTTGCCATCTTCGCACCAGACTGGTCAACAATGCGATTAAGCGAGGTGACCTTCTTGGTATTGATGACTGACTCACCAGCGGGCAGCGAGGTCTTGTACTTCTTGTAAACAGATACAGGTACGTTTTGCTCACTGATCTGGCGAGCTTGCAACAACTCAGTCACTTGCGTGTCGGACAACCCAATGAGTTTTGTCCCAATGCTTGGGAGTAGGTTGCGCATTTGCGCATAGGTAAACCAAGGCTTAAGCGTGCCCTTTAGATTACCACGGGTGTAGACAGCTTCAACTTGTAGTCGATCATTAATGACATCCAGCAATGCTGTATCCATGATGCCGCGCTGATCTTCAGTGAAGCCAGTCTCAAGCAAGAACATCTGTGCCTTATCAATGACACCAGCTTTCTCGTTGTTGGGGTCAGTATCAAAGTAGGCATGGAACATGATGTTCTCAATCGCATCACGGAACGCACTTGTATCTGTGGTGGACTCAGCCGTAGCAATATCCTCATCCAACAATTCCATGTAGGACAAGTCTGCCAGTTCTTCTTCCTCAGGTAGCGGTGTAACCTGAGCATTGATTTCGTCAGCCAACTGCATGTTGGCACGGTCGTAGTAGTTCTCAGTTGCCCAGCGTTTCTTCTGCGCATCTGAAAGAGTGTTGTACGCTACGCCGCCTTCCGGTTTCATGTCCTCCCATGCCTCGGCAGGACTCAGTTTCTCAACCTTTGTTGCGGCGGCGGGTTTTGCCGCCACGACTTTTTTTGGTTCAGACCCTTTCTTAAGAGTCTCACCCTTTGGCGCTGTGCGAACAGTCTCGCGTTGCTTCTCGGCAGCGATTACCTTACCTTCTTGTTTAAGGCGTTCTCCAAGCACACCTGTTGGCCCACCAAACGCACCCTTCTTAATACGCTCGACCAGTTTATCTTTTACAGTGGTTGCGGCAGGTGCTTCTTTCTTCAACTTGGATGCGGCCTTCGCCACGGTAACGGCAGTTACGGGTTTACCCGTAGGCTTTGCCTGAGTCACGCCCTTTGCCACTGTGGGCTTAGGCAATGGTTGTTTCTTGCCTGCACTCTTGAGTGCCTGCATAGATGGCTGACCCTGTTGATTAAACAGGATGCCTTGTCCAGCACGCTGGAATTCACCAGCGGTGGGAGGGATAGTCAACGCCTGTGCCGCAGGTGTCTGCGTACCTACGCCACGACGCAATCCCTCAGCCCGTGAAGGACTGGGTAACTCACCACGTTTGAACAGTGGGAGTTGTTGTGGTTGAGAAACGGGGATTGGACGCATCGGCATTGACTGCGGAGCAGGCTGCTGAGATTGCGTCATCAAGTCCAACTGCTGCTGGATTCGAGCCTCGTTCTGTAATCTATCAAGTTGTTGCTGCTTGATTGCCTCCTCTTGGGCGGCCCGCTGCGCCTGCGCAGCTTGGAATTCTTGTGCACGTTGTTGTGATGCAAGAGCCGCTTGCATCCGCTGCGCCAAGATTGGGTTAGCAGGAGCTTGAGGGGCTGCGCCACTGAACTGCAACGCACCCTGACGAGGGTCAACCGCAGTTCCAGCAGAAGGTAGTGGCAGGCCGGGAAGCGGTTGCTGCGGTTGCATACGTGCAGCCAACTCTTGGGCAGGGATAGTGCCACCAAAAATATCCAGCACGCCTTGTGAGCCGGGTGTTGCGCCGGGCGGGACGTTACCCTGCTGACGCAACAGAACATCTTGCCGCGTGACATCCGCAGCGTTTGGCCCCATGCCAGCCATAATGACTGGCCCACCCATTGGGGATACAGGAGGAGTAGGGCCGGGGAGTTGTGGCGTAGTAGGGCTTGGGCCACCAAGTGCAGGAGGCTCAGGAGGGATAACCCCCATGAACTGCACATCAGTGAACGGACGACCGGGGGGTGCAGGAGGTGGGTTGTATGGAACAATGCCGCCACCTGTTTCTTTACCAGTGGGATCAATGCTCTCACCAGTAAGGATGTTTGCAGGTGCTGTGCCCTTTAAATTGGCGATAGCACCAATCGGGCCACCCACTCCGAAGCCAGCGGCAAAGGAGTTAATCAGGCGGTTTACATTCTCAGGGTCAGAGAAGTCCTGTCCAGATAAGCCAAGGAGCAATCCTTCTTGACCAGTCTCAGTAAGTCCTTCTAACGTACCACCAGCAACACCGCCGACTGCTGCACGACCAGCGTAGCCAGCACCACGTTGCAAGCGTGTAGCGCCGGGAGCCATGCCCCAGCTTGAACCAATACCTTTACCGCCGCCAAGCACTCGGCTGGCAAGTATAAATTCAGGCAGAGATTCCATCGCTGCATAAGGGAAAGCACCCATCAAAGAAGTTATGCGAGCACGCATATCATCTGCGCCGACACCTTGGTCACGTTGCTCACCATAGATGTCAGCAGCGCCAGTTGCGTAGTTCTGTGCCAATGAAGCAGTCGCTGCACCAAGAACACCAGCGGCGTTACTCAGAATCTTAAGTTCTTCTTTGGTAGCTTGACCTGCTGCATACTTCTTTGCCGCAGCAAGGATGGCTTGCTTGGCTTCTGCTTTACCAGCCAAAGCTGCAAGTGCACCGGGGACACTACCAAGAGGGCCAGCGGCGGCAGAACCACCAACGAAACCTGCGGCGGCAGTGACTACTGACTCTATTAAGTTTGGCCCTTGCTGCGCAAAGTTGGCTACAAACCAGTCAAGAACACCACGGCTTTGACCGTATGGCTTGGAGCCAATGTCCGTGAACTCACGTTGGAATGGTAGGGTTTTCCCTAAATCTTCTTGTTGTTGTTCAACAATAGACCCACCAAGTTTCTCAGCACCAGCCAGTTGTAGTGCCCGACCAGCAAGCAACTGCGTGTTGTCAACACCAATGCCAAAGTTCTTCTTGGCAAGACGACCCATGCTGGGATTTTTAATTGAGTCGAGGTACTGAGAATACGCGGCCTCATCCAACGGAACCCAGTCGCCGCCCTGAGGAAGTGCAGTAGAAGGGCCACGTAGCAAAGATTCAGACTGGAGCGCACGAGTAGCATCGTCAGCAGCAAACTCTTGACCTTGTACAAACAACTTCTTCTGTGATGGGCTAAACGCAATGGCCGGAGGATTCTTCATCGTCGGCATCTCGAACTGGCTGGACTTAACAATCTGCTCAGTCAGCGCTGCCATACTAGCGAGCGAAGTTCCCCCAATGCCGTTAAGCCCAGAGCTTGCAGCAGGATTCCCCATGTATTCTGCGGTGGCAAACCGTGATACGTCAGTATCTGTGCCGCCGTACAGGGGGCTGACAAAACTCAACCCGGCTTTAGCCATATTTCACCTCATCCTTTGTTGGCCCAAACTAAGCTGGGCATACCTGTAATTGGTCTTGCTGCGAATGACTGTATTTCAATACCGTCAATCTTTACTGTTGTGCCCGATGGGTTAAATACGAATGGCGCTCCGAATGGAGGTGTGATAACAACTGTGCCATCACCAGCGCCTGTCGGTTTGACATCGTACTTCATCATCTTAAGCTTCTCAACATCCAGTTGAGTCTTACCCTCAATAGTCTTGATGCCAATATCCTTAATGTATTCGCCCATCGTCTTAGCGTTTTGCTCTCGAATCTTGATGTCAGAGTCAAACAATTTGCCAGCGATAGCAGCTTGCTGTTGGCGAAACCCTTCGTCTAGTGTTAAGCGAATACGCTCAACAACTTTCTCTGCGGGCATACCTTGGGAGACCACTTGACCATTGGCTACAAGATTAAACAAACCATCGCGTCGAGGTTGTAGTTGATACTGCTGATTGGTGTAGTAGCTGTACACACCCATCATGCGGTTTGCGTCCCGCCCACCTGATTGCAAGAACTCAGCAACACCTTGGTCGCCTTGCATCTTGTACAACTGATTGTCCATCGTGTCGAGAACGCCACGTAACTCCATTGCTTTGTACACATTGCCTGTGCGCATCATAATGTCAGCCATACGCTTGGTCTGTTCACGACGGAGCAAACCAACTTCAAGCGGCTTTGCGTAAGCACCTGCGTTGTAGATTTCTTTTGGCTCTACAAATTTTGGTACAGGTTCAGCCGCCACTCGTTGGGCTACTACTGAAGTCGTTGACGCTGGACGATTTTGTTCTTGCGCATTTAAACTTACAGAGCCATCTTGATTCCGTGGCGCAGCAGCCATCTGTGCAGGAGTCACTCCAAGATTTATAGAGCCATCTTGATTCCGTGGCGCAGCAGCCACCTGTGCAGGAGTCACTCCAAGATTTACAGCGCCGACAGAAACAGGTGCGGCAGCAACAGGGGCAGGAGGATTTTTATTAAGCGCTAACGGGTCTGCTTGTAGTGCTGCAATCTGTGCCTCTGTCATATTACCGCCGGGGCGTACCGTCGTAGCAGCAGGAGTTGGTTTTGGCCCGGCTGCCATCAGCGTCGAATTTATACCCAGTGCTCGGGAGATGTTGTTGTACAACCCAACATACACACCGTTGTAGTCACTGTTGGTCATGCCGCCATCAGTTGCGTTAAGGGGAGCACCCTTCTTTAACACTTGGTTTGCGTTACCTTGGTAGCCAGCGCCCCAAAGATTCTTAGGTACACCGATTAACTCGTTGTACTTCAATACCAATAGGCCAGCATCCATCTCACCCTGAGGTGTACCACGAACCATAGCCGCAGCCGCTTGTTGCAACTCAGGAGAAATGTTGTAGGCTTCAATGTTCTTAGGATCAGTAAACCATGCTTTCATTCCCTTGAATGTCTTATCCATGACCTGCATTGAGCCTTTTGCCCCAGCAGTGCTACTTCCTTTAGCTGCACCATATGATGATTCAATACCATAGATGGCAACCGCAGCCGCTGGATCAATACCCAACTCTTGCGAACGACTAACAAGGTACTTTGTATCTTCCTTCTGCAAAGCCTGTGGTGCTAAGTTCACCAGATCGGTAAGACGTTTGTTAGCCTTCTCAGAACTTAAACGTGTTTCCTCTTGGGCAACTTTCTCGCCCTTTACTTTGGCTTCCTTAGCGCGAGTAACGTCTTTTTGTTTGAGTTGTTCAAGCAGTTGTTTTTCAGTCAGTGGTTGATTGTCAATCTCAGTCTGACGAATCTTGTCAAAGTTAGGAGTCTTTGTATCGAACTTAGGAATCTCTACCCGAGTTACATCTGGATCATAGATACCAAGGGCACGACCAGCGCGAGGAACACCGATAAAGTTAGCGCCTTCCTCAAGCAGTGTGGCAGCCCCTTGGTAGAAAGCCGCAGGTATATCTGCCGCAGCCGCAGGGAGCTTTAGTAGGTTAGCCCTATCAATACGAGCCTGACGCTCAGCATTTAATGTTTGTAGATGTTGTAGACGTTGCGCTGGAGTTAGCGATTGAAATTCTGCCTGAGACAATTCCGTAACAGGTAGAGTGTTAGCTTGTTGTTGTTTAAGACGAGCTACTTCCTCAGGCGTCAGGCGGCGTACGCTAGATGCACCGGGAGGAGGTTCAGCTACACGACCCACAACAGGTTGCTGTGCAGGTGGGAGATTAAGTGGTGGCTGAACTGCTGGTCTGTTTTGTGCTGGTGCATTAACAACATCGGTCATCCCAGATGACCAGCTTGCACGCACATCAGGTGTGCTTTGGTTTAGAAGTTCATCGGCAGCTATTTGCTTACGAGCTTCTTCCACCCGACGCATCTCTTGCATACGTAGGTTGTCTTGCTCATTCTTGCGAATAAGGTCAGCACCTTGGTAGAGCGAATCCGGCCCCGTTTGAAAGGAGCCTCCGAATGACATAGCCATAGTGCCCCCTTATTAAGTGAACAAGCCACCCAAAGTTTTGTTCAAACCTTCTTGGCTCTTGCGTTTACGTTCCTCAATGTTGCTATACGCAGTGCTCAGTGCAGCAGCGTCAGCACTTGAACTTGGTGCGTTCTTAGGCAAAGCACTCAGGGCTTGCTGGGTTAATTTCAAACCAGCATCAAAGCCATACATCGAACCCTTGTCGTATGCAGTAGCTTCTTCACGAGCAGATTGCAAGTTGAACTGACGCTCAAGCGCAGCACGACTATTTTTATTGCGGGGATTAACTTTGCGTAAGGCTGCTTCTTTCTGAGATGCAGTACGTTGTTTAGCTTGACCAGCATACTGCTGACCGAAGTAGCCCGGATCGAAGTAGTCACTGCGACCCAACATGTCGTAGGCTTCACGCAACTGAGTCTGGAACAATTCACTGTTCATCTCTTTGTTAGCCTTCATCTCCTCTGTACGAGCTTGCAGTAATTGTTTTTCTTCGTCAGACAAGCCAGAATCAGCCAACTGTCCTGTAATTATCTGTGCACCCGCACGCATAGTGAGGTCAGCCAACATCGCTGGATCAGTGAACTTAGCTTTCAATGCGTCAGGTACTTTTGCCAAGGCTTGAGTGAACGTAAGTTTTTCTGCTGCACCACCAACAGTTTGCGCGGCTGCTGCATTACCTAAGCCACCTGTACTTGCAGTAGTTGTTTTGAGACCAAACTCAGTTGCCGCAGGAGCACCAGTGGTATTGAGGCCAGCGGTTGAAGGAGCAGCACCACTGACGCTGTAGTCAGTAGGAGACAGGTTACCGTACTGACTGGATAGAGGTAAGTTGCTACCTTGTCCAGCGTAAGCCGTATTTGTCAGAGCATAAGGATCAGATGCAACAGATGGTGCACCAGCCGTAGAACTCATACCAGACAGTGAGTATGGGTTAGTAGGTTGGCTAGACAATCCTGCGGAGAGTCCACTCTGTGTAACGCCACCAGTGGTAAGACCGGCTAATGAAGCATCGGCTGGGTTTAACCCATAACCACCGCCACCGTACACTAAACCAGTGCCACCCATGCCGGGGGCAGTTGGAGCCATACCAGAGGCAAGGCTGTAATCAGGAGTGAATGAGAGGTTAGAACCCAACGACGGAGCGCCAGCTAACGATGTTGTGGGTGGATTAAGCATACTCGGCCCTGTAGCTGTACCGGCTGTATTCGGGTTAATACCATAAATACTAGGAGAGCCGGATGCAGATGCAGGTACAGAGGTATAACCGCCGATACCACCGCCGATTGCACCCATCAGAGCACCTCGACCTACGTTACCGCCAGTAACCGAAGCAGCAACAGCGCCCAGACCAGCACCAACCATTGCTGAACCAATAGCTGCGGAAGTTGCCGCAGAGAAAGTAGTTGCCGCAGCAATACCAGCGGAGAGTCCAATAGATGACGCAATAGCAGGGGCCGCAAATGGGATTGCAATAGCCGCCGCGACAGCAACAAGTTTCATAACGCCACCGCCACCGCCACCTTGGGGTTTAATGCCCATCATTCGGACAAGTGCAGTACGTTGGAAAGGTGGAAGGTCTCCACCAAAGGCCGCCTCTGGTAAATCGGGAATACCCATCAGCGCCATAGAGCGATTATTAAAGCGCCCCGGCATACGAGCTACGTGATTCATTTTGTGTCCTCCGTCAAATCGAGTCGCATGTGCGTGTACACATGCTTAAATCCATACTTTGAAATTACCCGCTCCATTGCTGGGGACACCCATCCCTCAATAGCTCGGACACCGTTCATATACGCCCATCCGCACAGGCGTTTCCAATACTTCCCATAGAGCGCATCAAGTTCATCGCCGCCAAGTGCCAAGATGTTCATGGCAGGCAAACGAGGGTAGTTGACGATCTCAAGAACTATAGCCAGCTTTACAGATGGCATGATTCCTTTATCACACTTGACAACAAACACATACACTTTCTGTTGAAGTGCCATTGTGTAAACATCATCCGCCGTAAGTTCCCCGTGCATTGATCTCTTAATGCACTTCTCAATAAGCGGCTTAGCCGCAGACCAGTACTTGTCGAATTGTTCTTTTGTAGAGAGCAATAGCGCATCAAACTCGTCAAGAGGAATTGGGTCAAACCCCGGTGGGTGCGCCATCAAGTATCCTTATATTTATCCAAAAGTGAATCAAAGAATTCCTTACCCTTCATCTTAACGATCTTGGCAGGAATCACGTACTCGCCGGGTGAAACAGCAATCGTAATGTTGTCACTTGTGTCGTGACCGGGGCCAACAACTTTACCGCCTTGAGTACCATCACTTACCTGTCCACCATTAGCCATTGCCATCTGTGGTTGGTTTCCGGCCATTGCTGGGCTACCACCTTGAATCATGTTCTGCCCACCCATGCTCTGCTGGGCGATACGTGCAGCCAACAAAATTACAAACAGCAAGCCTTCGTCGTATTGTGGGGAGAGCGACTGCTCATCAGCCAGTCCTTGCTGAATAGCAAAGTTTCTGACATACGGGTACATCTCAGGATTCTGAAGGGCTACAGTAGCAAGCTGAACTGCCATGTTAAGTTCTTGCTGTGTCAATTCACCTGACTGAAGTCCAGCTTGTATAGTGTTTTGAATCTGCTGAACCATCTGTGGATTCTTACGCATCATGTCATTGATGTTTTGTTCCATCACTGCTTGCGACATGCGACCCCCACCTGCTCCGGGTTTCATGCCAGCAGCCCCAGTCATATCAGGTTGTCCGTCCATACCTACCATGCCGCCCTGTGCGTAAGTGGGTTGCATACGAAAATCTAGTGCTGGGAACTGGGGGTTAGCCGCAACAGTTCCAGTTGGGATTGTCTGCAATGCAGCTTCATTCACCATTGGAGGTGCACCACCAATTAAACTTTGTAGTCCAGCAGGCAAATCTAAAGATGTTGTAGCAGGCGCTGCTGGCGTTTGCATTGGCATCTGAGGGGCAGCGACTGCACCAGTCAGGCCCATACCAAGTGGGCTTGCGCCAGATGGGGCGACAGTACTTTGAGGTACGGACGCTGGGATGCTCTGTCTATTGAGCATCTCTAAAATTGGGTTTCTTCCATTTGCCATGATTAACCTTTCAGTTGTCTAATCAGTGTATTCAGTACGCTGCGGGTATACGCGAGGTCATTCGCAAGTTCCTGTACATCCTTGATTAATTTTCCAACGTCGTCTAAATCTGCTACGTTCTGCCCGCTGATAGTATACCCTTTACCTTCTGCGGTGACACGTAATAAATTTTGTTGCGACGCCTCATTTACTGTGACTTGCCCCTTAACAAGCGCTCTGCTGGCAGAGTCAGACTCGCCACGAGCACCGATTAAAAGCTCTACGTTCTCTTTTAAAGAACTAAATAATACCGCTTGCCAGTCGGTAAGACCGCCTTGGGGTACGGCGGGAACAGCGGAGAATCTTGCCATTATGCAGCCCTCAGTCCAAATGGGGTTTCACCTATGTGGATTGCTCGCACACGGGCTGACCCAGAAACTGCCATCTCAAAGGTATCTGAACGATACCCAGATGGCAAACGGAAGATGTCGCTACTAGACACAGTACCTTGAAAAATTAGTGTCTTGTTTGCCCATAAGCGGAACGTAACAGGCAACACGCCAGTGACAGTTTTATACGTACGAGTAAAGTTATCTCCGTTAATTACTGTGGAGTTGAGCGCACCAGATGTTTCAATACGAATACCACCACTGGTAACTCGGTCGTATGGGCCGTTCATATCGCCCAGACCTTTAAGCGACGAAACTGTACCTGTTGCATCCGCAGTCGTGCCAGTGGTTGTACCCACACTTGCATAGGTAAACGTGGTGGCATTGGTAACTGTTACCACAGTTTGTTGTGTGTTGAATGTCGATGCAGCACCCCCGGTGAAGCCAGACACGTCCACCTTCGACCCTGTAATCATTCCATGTGCCGTAGCAGTCACAATCGTTGCTACGTTAGATGCACGGGCATACGACACAGTGGCTACTGGGTTGTAGTAGTCTGTCCAGACTTGGGCGTTGTACGCAGGCACACCAGCGTTATACGCTGCAATCGCTTCAGCTTCAGCATCCGTTGTAGCGTAGTCTGCAATTATTCGGGCAGCACCTAGATTAAGGTAATCCTTAGTAATCACCGTTTTAGACTTCCACTCCATCGACGCCAGCGGCTGGGTATCTGCATCCCACTCATAGAGATTGCCTAGAGTATCAGCGACATAGTAGAACTTGTTGGTCTCTGGGTCGTTATATCCAGCGGAGAACTTGTAGTTAATGGATACAAAGAACCCACCAATCCGTTCGTCGCGTTCAAAAATAAACGAGTCTGTGGAATGTGAGCCAAAGTATTTTCCGTTGTAGTATTTAGAAACGATTGTTGTAGGGTCAAGAGACGCACTCCATGTGTCCCAATCGTGGACATACTTTGTCAACAAGTCAATGCCGGTTGAGGGAGAGTAAATAGCAACACCGCCGTGCGTAACATACGCTACGCCGTAACCCATGTTTACGATGGATCGTTTTGATAGGCAGGGGAACAGGGTATCAATCCTTGCTGTCGCCATTGTTGCAGGATCGCTGCCTGAAACTTGATATGGATATTCTTCAGTCAGCACAAGAATAAAACCACTGACGGATGCTACACCCACGATGTTGGACTCAAACGTCAGACGGTATTCCTGAGGCCAAGCGTGCGGCTTACTTAACTCCGAGAAACATAACTGGTTTTCAAAGAACCCAATTAAGATACTATTCTGAACAGCAGTAATCCCCTTCATGTTCTCAGGAGGAGGGTCGTAGTTGTCAGTTATCAATGACTCAGTAAACAAAGACACATCGAAGTCATCAGTAAACGAGTAGCTACCATCGCCCCAGTAACGGGCTGTGTCTGTTAGTTTTTGGGCAGCATCTTGGTACATAGTACCTGCGGTCTCAGCTTTGTCTGCCACATCACCCGCAGTCTGAGCGTACTCAAATGTAGTGTCATCAATGACATCAGTAACGATACCGCCAGTGATATTAAAGGTTGAATCTGTGCACCCACTAATTTTAAAACGATCATCAATCGCCAGATTGTGGTGATTAGATAGAGTGACCCGAGACACGTTGGATGTGCGTTGCACACGGGCAAGCGTTGTTGGAAACCACAAAGTCTTGAGCAGAAAATACTGTGTGCCAGCGGCAGATGGGACTGTGCGATACAGTTTTACCCCACGTACAAAGTTATCCCCAGTAGGTTTAGCAGTAGGGAGATTGGTAACTGTAACCGTCTGACCTTCTTTGATGTATAAGTTTTCCGATGGGTCAGAGCCAATCGACTCCTCCTCCCACGGTGTGTACCATGTGTATACATAGGAACGAATTTGCGTATTACCCGCCAGAGCTACTTTTCCGCTAGTGTCTGATGTGGATGTGACGGCATCGCCCGGCGAGTAATACGTAAAAGTTGTTGAGTTCGTAACAGTGGCTGTTACGTTGGTTGCATTAAATATCTTACCTACAGCAGAGGTAAACCCGGAGACGGTAACGATGTTGCCCGTACGCAATCCATGCGCACTACCCGTAACAATGGTCGCTGTATTACCTGCGTCACGGGCGTAGGTAGATGTTGTTGCGTTTGCAGCAGACGCAGCAGAAGTCGTTACCTTAGTCGTTGGTAACGGCAAACCAAGTTCGTAGTATCCATTGGGATAAGGCTCTGCACCCGTGATTGCTAGGCTGTAATTTGATACCTTGGGTACGCCATCTCCGGTGTAGTAGAACCGCTGCTCCTGATCCTCAGAGGACGAGGCAGTCACGATGTCTACGTCAGTCATCCATGACAACCAGTTTATTACCCCAGTAGATGGATTCTTTAGGGCATGAATTGTTTTAATCTCACCAATGCGGTTGAGGTTTGAGACAAACAAAGGTAGGCGGTAAGGCAGCAAGTCACCTGAGTACAACTTGGTGTTGTACGCCAACTGTGCCGCGCCATCGGGCAACAACTCCGAAGAAATCTTCGGTGCTTCACCTAAGAACTTAAGGAGTTTTACCGCTGCCATTTAGACGTTCCGTTCAAAGTGTGGGCAATCTACAAGAGACTTGAAGTTACCGCCCCAACGGTTCTTAGGATACAGGCTTTCCCAGTAAGTGCCAAGGGGGGCAAGGAGTTCCTTGTCCCAAATGATTTTACCGTCCTTAAAAAAGTTCAGGTCAATAGCGCATCGTTTTAAATGGATGCTGTTCAGTGTCTTTGAGCGCCCAGTCTTTACATAGATAGCTTGTTGTTCAGGGGTACGAGCCAACTCACCGCCCGTGACCATGAAGCCTTGCTCGGTGGCGTATTGAATTAGTTTGCAGGCGTCCAGTAAGAACGCAGCTTGTTCTTGGCTAAGGCTCATTTTTTACTCCTCATTTCTGCCAGTTTCTCAATAGTCCTACCGCCAAAGTACGCACCCATGATGAGCATACCCCACTGCCCAAGCAGATTGACATAGGACTCGTTGGCGTTATAACCAAAGGCAGACATCATGGAAAACAGGAAGTACCCCACAAAAATAGCTATAAGACTCATGGGGCGGATGTTCTTGGACAGCCAAGAGTCAGATGCCATATCAGCATCCCACCGCTGCGATACATTGTTTTCCTCGTTGGCCTGAGCCGCCAACAGCGCCTTGAGTTCTTCTTGCTCAAGCCGTGCCTTCTCAATGCCAAGCTCAAGCAGACGTTCTTCGTGGTCATACTGAAGCTGGCGTAGCTTTGCTACATCTTCAGGCGTAGGGTTGTCGGGGATTTTTACACCAAGAGTTTTCTCTACAACTTCTTTACCCTTGGCTTGAATAGCAGAGGATAGAAGGCCCAAGCCACTTTCAGCTAGTGTGCCTAGTAGTGCTCCTAAGATTGGAATCATTTGCTTTCCCCTTGTTTCTTTTGTTCGTCTTCAAGTTGTTTCTGCATCTTGTTGAACTTACGTATGGATACTTCTACCATCGTACGCTGCTCAACTGTTTCCATGTACACCCAAACGCAAAAAGGCACTGCCAACAAAATAATCATTGACAAGACTACCAAGACGATGACGAACGTCGTGTCATCGCTATTGTGATTAGAAGGCCCCATATCTCCAATGCCATGATAAAAATTACGACAAAGTACAACGCCCTATCTTGCCACTTAGAAATGACTAGCTTTCGCTTGTGCCTCGCAATCGCCCTTTGCGTCTCCTCTTTTGCTCTTGCAACTTCTTGCTCTTTCCCAATCTGTACCCGCATCGCTTCAAAGCGTGTCCACAGATTACCCAATTCCGGAGGAGTCTGGTAGACCATCATCTCGCGTAATTCAACCTGCAACGCTTCCAGCCTTGACCGGATAAGCACACGCTGCAATGCGCGACGACTTGCTGATACCTCTCCTTTGTAGACCTCTGTTGAATTTCTTTCTTCTTCATAGAACAGAGCTTCAACTTGGTCAACAGCATCAAAGAACTTGCCTAAGTGATCTGCAAGTTGCCCCAATACATCATTGGGGTCAGACCTACCGATCTCTTTGACTCGTTCCTTCTCCTTCTCGTACTGCGTTACCTGCGCCTTGGATAATTTCTTACCAGCGAACTGGTTCTGTAAATCATCAAGAACTGCCTGCACATCTCCCGCAGCACTCTTTACATCTTTATAAAGCTGACACCCCTTCTTAACCGCTGAAACAGCGGCACTAGCCATCGCCAGTAGAGTAAGGGGATCAATATCTCACTCCATCAACAGGCTTTGGGCATCTTGCGAACCATGCCGCCATGTGCGTAACCCGTTTTCATAGCTGAATTTTTCATCATCTTTCCATCGGGCATTTTGTGCATACCTTTAGCAGTAGGCTTTTTAACCATGCCGCCTTTGGCATAGCCACGTGCATCGACGCTATCTTTAATAGCATCCTTCTTCATCTCATCGAGAGATTTTTCTTTTAATTTAATAGGCATTTTAAATTCCTTTAAAAATAATAGCCGCAAGAAGTCCCGCCATGCCGACTATCAGAGCACCGGCGGTTTTGATGATTAACGATTCCAAGCGGTCAACCCGTTGGATAAATGTTTGGTAGCGCTCAGCACAGACACGCTCAGCACAGACAGCTTCATGTGAAGTTATCTGCACTTCAAGTTCGCGTAGTGTTGACACTATCGGCCTCCTTAACGGCTTGAGTTTGGTCTATTACCGCAGGGAAGTCACTCTCCTGCGGTTCTTCAGGTTCAACAACTAAAACACAACCCTCGGGCACGACCTCACTACGGATTAACGATCCATCTGGGAACATGACAAGAGGGATGCGCTTATCTATCATGCTGTGAATGTGCTAGACGTCGTGAATGTATGGTATGTGTAACCAGCTACTGTGGTAATTGTTCCGCCAGTGCCACGTTGACCACCTGCGTACCGCACAATTACAACACCAGAACCGCCTCCGCCACCTGCTTTCGGGGTACTTGAATAGCCGCCTCCGCCTCCGCCGCCACCTTTGTTCGGAGAACCAGCGGTTGCCGCTGCTGTATTACCGCCAGCACCGCCACCGCCATTACCGCCAGCGGAAACTGACCCCGAAACTACGTTGTAAGTACCACCGCCGCCGCCGCCAGCATAAAAAATACCATCAACCCACTGAAGGCCGACACCACCATCTCGCCCAACGACTTGACCAATTGCACTAGCACCCGCTGCACCGCCACCGCCACCGCCACCGCCTGCGTAATTAGGTGCGTAGCCACCCGAGCCACCAGCATTTCCTTGCCCCGCAGTACCAGCACCACCAGAGCCTAAATATGAGGCAGAGTCAGTAGCACTACCGCCGCCGCCTGAGCCACCGGAAGTACCAGTTGAATTAACCGCATTTTGGTATCCAACACTAGTGCCGCCACCAATTGCGATCTGACTAAATCCAGTTGAGTTAGTTCCATTAGATTGCCCAGTACTAGGACGACCTGACCCAGCAGTACCACCGCCGCCAACTGTTAGAGAAAAACTTGCCCCTCCTGCAACAGTAACAGACCCAGCAATATATCCACCTGCGCCGCCGCCGCCAGCTAAGTCACCTCCGCCGCCGCCGCCGCCAGCAACAACTAGATACTCTACAAAGTAAGGGCGCAAATAACTTGCGTCGCTTTTACCTTGTTGAGTATCGTTAAGTTTCCATATGGATGAAAGTCCCATTACGAAATCTCCTCGTATGAGCAGACGGCTGTAAGGTCTCCTGAAGCACTAGCCGTGCAACGAAGTGTGTCACCTTCTTCAAGATAAAGTGCTTTAGAAATAATATCTAGTGATGCGTCCGCAGGAACTAAAATTGTCGAAGCAATAGGATAAGCAGTCGATGAGCGGAACAAGTCCACTGTGATGTCTGCCGAGGAAGTACCATCAATGTTTGCTACATAGAGGGCGTTCACTTTAAACACCTTACCGCTACTACCTGAGTTGGTAACGATTGCAGTTGCAGATGTACCGACAGCTTGCACTGCCGTTTTACCTGTGATAGTTGCTACGTTTACGATGTTTGGGGCTGCCATGATTTATCCTCCGAATACGATTGCCATTGCGATGGCTTTACCAGTCGTCGCACGGTCTATGAACTCATTAAAAAGAGCCGCTGTTGGGCGTAGCTCAAACCTGTCGTTCGTGCTGTAGGCACGAGCCGTAGTGCCATCTTGTGCACGGACAATAGTCAAAGTATCTGTGCTACGTGCTGTGACCTTAACAATTTCAAGATTGTTGGAGGTGTCTATCAGAGTTGCGTAGAAGTAATCGCTTGCAGTTAGAGTTGGGAAACGTGCACCTTGCCCCGCTACAAGTACGAGCGTTGTCACACTGCTATTGATACCAGCGTTCAACGTGCCAAAGGCATTGTTGGTGACTTTAATTCCCATGATTACTGTCCTTCAGTCTCAGGTACTTCTACCCAATTACCTGCGTCATCATCCCAACGATACTTCTTGCCATCGTTAGGCATCTGTGTAGGTGCATCCCACAAGCAGGTAGTCTCGTTCAGAACCCACTTGCTATATGGCTTCGGTGGGATAAACGCATCACGACCTGCGTCGTAGGTATACCCAATACCTGCATAGTTCTTACGCAGAGGCGTGCCGCCATTAGCATGAACACCACCACGGGTGTTGTAGCTTGTCTGAATCCATGTTCCGGGACTAGAGTCCACGAACGTATCAAAAAACTCTTGTTCAGCAACGATAACTTGCGTAACGATGCCGTCTTGTACTTTTGCAAAATGTGCCATTCAATTTCTCCTTATGCCGTGTATGTACTGGATGTGTTAAATGTGTGGATGGTATAGCCGCCAGATGATGTTACTGTTCCGCCTGTGCCGCGCTGTGAACCTGAGTAGCGGAGGATGACAACGCCTGAACCGCCAAGACCACTATTTACACTAAATGCGCCGCCGCCACCGCCGCCACCGCCAGTATTTGGAGTTCCAGCAGTTCCATTAGCAGCTAAACCACCAGCACCGCCGCCGCCATTACCACCTGCGCCGCCAGCAGTCCCGTTAGGTGATCCACCGCCACCGCCACCAGCGCGGAAAGTAGCTGTGCCGTTTATTGAAGAAGAAACACCAGCGCCTCCCGCTCCGCCAGCACCCGAACCTGTTCCAGCAACACCTACCGCACCAGCACCTCCTCCTCCGCCAGCGTTATATGTTCCGCCAGTGCCGGGGCGACCACTACCACCCGCAAAGCCTTGACCCGAGGTTCCAGCACCACCAGTAGATGTTGTTCCAGTATCTGCCGCCGCGCCGCCACCGCCAGAGCCACCTGCCGAACCATTAATATTAACCGCAGACCTATAAGGCGTTCCGCCGCCGCCGCCAATTGAAGTAATGCTTGCAAATGTAGAATCTGTCCCGTTTCCACCTTGGGGTCTATCACCGTTTCCACCGGAGGGTGAGATAGCGCCGCCGCCACCAATCGTAATTGTGTAACTAACGCCAGACAAAAGAGGCAGAAGAGATTCAGCAGCAGCTCCCCCACCAGAAGATTCGCCTACTACGGAAGAACGATAGCCCCCAGCGCCGCCACCCCCGCCATGCTGTGTTCCACCGCCACCGCCGCCAGCCACTACTAAATATTCAACATTATAAGCAACTACATATTGAATCCAAGCACCGTTTTGATAAACTTCAAATTGAGCTAAGGTTGTGTTGTATCGAACCATTCCATTTGCTGGAGAAGCCGGACGTTCAGCAGTTGTACCACTAGGTAAATCAAAGTAGCCTGTAGAGGTATTGTTTTGGTCACTCACAGCCGTTGGTGTAACTGTAGTTGCATCAACAAACGTAGCCGCTGTAATGCGAATCTCAATGCGGTCACCAGTAACATACGCACGAGCCGTTGTCGATTCCTGTGCACGTACGACAGTCAACACATCAGTTGAGCGAGCCGTACACTTGACAATCTCAAGGTTGTTCGATGTGTCTACCAGTGTGGCGTAGAAATAATCGCTCGCCGTTAAAGTTGGGAAGCGAGCACCCTGCCCCGATGTCAATGTAATGCTAGTTGCAGACGAGTTTATACCCGCTGCAAGCGTAGCAAAAGCATTGTTTGTGAGTTTAATGCCCATTCCCAGACTCCTTAGTTAACAGTCACAGTCCAAGTAATGCCGAGTGTGTCTGCTGCACCTTTGTTGATAACTGAGAACACTGTGCGGCACAACATAGTGCCTGCGGAAGCCGCATTAAAGATACCTGCTTCTGTCAATGCACCAGTGCCTGTACCCGCTGCGAACGAACAAACATATGCAACAGAGTTGGTAGTCACAGTAGTTGAAGTCAACGAAGTACGCGAACTAGCAACAGCAGCGACTAGAGTCGTATCACCGACGGCAGCGGCAGTAGAACTTGTGCCGACTTCCATGTGAGTCATCGCGGCTGGACTGTTGGTTGTAGTCTTTGCCATGCTGGAAGCAATGAAGTTTTTACCTACTGTTACCACTAAGTTTTTTACTTCTTCTTCCTGTTTGATGTTACCGTTTTCATCGGTAAGAACGAGCTTCAAATTGCCCGTCATTTTGATTGCGTCGTTAAACATAATTTACTCCTTAGTTAAGTTGGTTTTCGTTGAGGCCGTACCCGTTGTACGTGTACTCAACTGACTCCGTGCGGATCGTATATACGATACCAGCATTGGGGTCAACTGTCAGCACAAATTCACCGTTTACAAGGGGTTCGTGTATCAAATGATCGTTAATTGTACCCAGCACAGGGTAGTATGTAAACTTGTCATCTGACATAAACGCAAAGTCGTAGAGCGGTGTTGTTACACCGGGTACAAAACTAAAGGCTACGGCATCCGCCATCGTAGCGGTGTCTGATAGAACTGCTGCAATGCTGAACACAGGCGCGGCATCGGACGCCGTAGCTGTGTCTGTTGTTGTCTTGTTCTGGGCAAATACAGGTGCAGCGTCAGAGGCTGTAGCCGTGTCAGTTGTTGTCTTGTTAGGAGTCAAAGCCGCCGCGTCAGATGCCGTAACTGAGTCAGTCTGGACATCCCCAAAAGTAAACACTGGGGCGTCTGCCACCGTAACAGCGTCTGTCAAGACATCTGCAATGTTAAACACAGGTGCAGCGTCAGAGGCTGTAGCCGTGTCAGTTGTTGTCTTGTTCTGGGCAAACACAGGTGCAGCGTCAGACGCTGTTGCTGTATCAGAGTAGGCTGGGTTTATTAGGAATACTGGTGCAGCATCAGAGGCTGTAGCCGTATCTGTCGTTGTCTTGTTCTGGGCAAACACTGGTGCAGCATCGCTGCTTGTAACGCTATCAGTTTGAACAGACTGCGGGTTCAGCGCTGCTGAGTCAGATGCTGTTGCACTGTCAGACCTTGAAGTCGTAAACGTGATAGCCGTTGTATCTGCAACAGTTACTGGGTCTGGGTCTACGTCAGCGTCATTACGGTCATAGTCAACCATCTCGCTAAAGTCTTTGTAGACAAAATCGGTCATGGTGACTGAATCTGTCAATACAGTCTGCACGGCAAAAGAGTTCACCGTATCAGAAGCGGTCACTGTTTCACTAGGGTTTTTACCTATATTAAATGAGTTCAGTGTATCCGCTGTAGTGACAGAATCAGTCTTAGCAAGGTTAGGTTGTAGGGATGGGGAGTCTGTAGCTGTAGCCGTGTCAGTTTGGACAGACTGCGGGTTCAACGCTGCTGAGTCAGATGCTGTAGCCGTGTCAGTTTGGACAGACTGCGGGTTCAACGCTGCTGAGTCAGATGCTGTTGCAGTATCCGATAAGCTCCTGTTAAAACCAACTGTGGTGCTAACTGCATCAGTAGCAGTAATCGAATCGGTTTTGGCAAGATCAGGCTGTAGAGATGAGGAGTCTGTAGCAGTGACAGTCTCAGCAATATTGCCCCTGTCTACATTAAGCGCTGCTGCATCAGTAGCCGACGCACTATCAGAAACAACTTTGGCTGCGTTGAACACAGGTGCAGCATCAGATGCTGTTGTAGAATCAGTAAGGGTTTTTCCTATAGCTAGGGTATCTACTGAGTCTGAAGCAGTAGCCGAATCTGTAAGCACCTTACCCGGTGCTCGTACCATATCATCCGTTGCAGTTGCAGTATCTGTAAGAACCTTAGCTACCTGTTGAGTAGCAACATCAGCTATCGTAACAGGGTCTGGGTCTACGTCCGCATCGTTTCGATCAAAGTCAACAACCTCAGTGAAGTTTTTAAATACTGAATCTGCGGCGGTAACTGAGTCTGCAAAAGCCAACTCGGGGGCAAACGCTACAGCATCATCAACTAAAACTTCATCAACTGTTACAACCTCAACCGTAATCTCACGGAAGTCAGACATAGTAACTGTCTGTTCTTCCAGAGATGTCATTGGCACAACAAACGCTGATAGCCGTATGATATTTTCAGGCTGTGCGGAAACAGCATAGGTATTGGGGTTGACTGAAACAGCAATAACCCCTGCCACCGCAACTGCGGTAACAAGCGCCGTAACAGCAGCAGATACCCTGATGTTGGACATTAGAAGTTTGCCCTCACCGTAAACCGCAATGTTTCATAGACTGTCTGGACAGTGCCGTTGTAATCTACAACAACTTCGCCCTCGTACGCACCAGCGTCTACATCAAGCACACCGCCGGAGAAGCCAAACTGCACTTGCCCTGTTGTACCACTGCTTAACTTTGTACAAGAAATTGTTGAGAGTAGTGTTGTAGTGCCTGCTTTGCGAAACTTCACACTGACTGTTGTTGATGCCACAGATAAATCTATGGGCGTACCTGTAATGTCGTCCGTCAGAGTGAGAACGATAAGCGGCTTTTCGTCGCCTTCTACTAATCGGATGACATCTGTTGCCATAATTACCTCATGCAAATGGACGCATTTGAACCGTCATCGACGCACGAGCAGCACCAAGATTGGC
>Ga0209553_1000172_pt1 | contig 32863 bp, 34 predicted proteins | sample LauGreFBDMM110DN_2_FD_188217 | JGI IMG/M metagenome (GOLD analysis project Ga0209553, IMG submission 188217) | Freshwater lake microbial communities from Lake Michigan, USA - Fa13.BD.MM110.DN (SPAdes) (version 2) | ecosystem: Environmental > Aquatic > Freshwater > Lake | place: Lake Michigan...
CGAGACTGGGAAAGCCAGTCACATGGCGAAGGGCGACAGGAGGTGTCGATCTGGAAGGCGGAAGGGTTCACTAATCGAGAGGGTTCTCGATGAACGTGGAAGTCGTCCAGAAGAAATTGTGGGAACAATCCCAGCAACATCGGGACCACAGGCTGTCAGATTCGCCACTATTCCCCGTCAATCAATACGACGGGAGAGTGCGAAACCTGATGGATCTGATGCATCAACCGCAAAGGATTGCGGCGGCATGCGACCGAGTGCTGCAACGTTCTCGCTGATTGAGACACTCTGGAAAGCCTGGATGCTTGGAAATCTTGCACGTCCGGTTTGGGGTTGGGGCCTAGGTGCGATCCCTGGGCCTACACCACTCTTCATCGGCAGCGCTGATGCGGGCGAACGCGCGGCGAATCTGCTGACTCTGGTGAGTACCGCGCATCGCAATGATCTGGATGTGTGGATGTATCTGAAGGATGCACTGGATCAGCTACTTGCAGGCTCGACGGATTACGAATCCCTTCGTGCCGACGTCTGGAAGCAGTCGCACCCTGAGGCAGTTCGCACCTATCGCTCGGACGAACGCCGCGATACTGCGGACCGTAACCGCCTCACCCGAGCTCAACGCCGGCTTGCCAGTGCGAAGAAGCTGGCAGCCGCGAAGCTGGCAGTCAAAACGAACGAAGCCGAACCGCAGAAATCAAAGCCGAACAAGGCTCGTCCCTGAACCCAGCTACGCAGTGAGGGCAGCCCGCGACCGGTATGGTGCTGGAGTACGGTCTCGCAGACTCAGCATGATGACACCTCGTGCTGAGACAGATCGCGCGTTGTCATGTCGGCATGAATGCTGTGAATCTGACCAGCCGCGATGATCACATCGCCGAGCCGCTGACCGTCCAGATCACGAGCCACATCAATCACCACACCGTTGGGCAGTTCGATTTGCATGCTGCTGCCATGGCTTGATGTGATGCTCTGCGGAGGACCGGGACTCGCCGAAGAATCTCGCTGAACAATCGGCACAAACTGAGACGCTCGCTTCACTGGACTTGACGCCTGCATTTCCGTGCATCGCGTCGATCGTAGTCGCCGAGGACCTTGCGGCTCCGTCAGCAGTTTCTTCCACCGATAAAATGAGGCGACCGAAACGCCCGCCTCTTCGCAGCACTCGGCCACCGTCAGCCCCGACCACGGCTGCCACTCAATCCGCTCACGCCAAACCTGCTCCCGTTCGCTCATAACTCACCTCACCAGAAAAAGCCCAGAGACCGGAATTCACCGGCCCAAAGACTACCGACCCTGGCAGGAATGGATTCCCCGGACGCTTCCATATAAACTCAACGCCACCTTGTCCACCATCGTTGTCCATCAGGGATACGCCTTCCACGTGCCGTCGCTCATTTGGCGGGTCAGTGGCGCAATGATCTCAGTCGTTCCATTCTCGACTCTTGCGACAATTAAGACGTAATAAACCGACATTCGCCATTTTGACTCTACTTGTGCATGAAAAAAGCGAATGATTGACTTTGGGTTATGTTGCATGACAAAGAGTTTTTTCAACCGCTTTAGGACAACTGGCTCGGCATCTTTGAGCTTCTGAATGATGGCTGCCCCATCTTCTGAGTGTGTTTGCCCATGCATGAACGGTTTCAGCAGGTGGAATTGCCCGGTGGGATCTATCAGCTCCGAAGCAAACGTAAGTCGAGTGCGTTTACATACGTCAATCAGAGTCTTTCGCAGATAGCCTTCATTCCAATAACAGTATGCGGCCTCATCTGGATGCAACCATTCCCCTGATCGAAACGACTGAATCGCATGCGATTGATACATCCATCGTTTTGATATTTGCGACTCCACACAAAAGTCGGCACGGACGAATCGTTTTGTAACCGAGCAGATTCTGGCATACTCCTTTGCGATCCATTGGCCCGTTTGGGCACACATAACACCATCAGCAAGAACGCCTTTTCTATCACTTACGACACAAGTGCGCAGCTCTTCTGGTAATGCTAAACTTTTTGAAAACTCACTCTTCTGCAGCAGTCGCCGATCCACACGGAGATTGGAGACTGACGAGTGCTCAGTTTCCGACGGTAAGAGCCGTCCACCTGACTTTGCACAAATGACCATTTCGTCTTTCAAAGCCAATTGCCCAGATCGATCAGACGGGACAAGCAATTCACGGTCCACAACTAAACCAGAAACCGCAGACTGCCCGACTTCATCTTTCAAGAGTTGCCGTTTGCTGACCGCGCACGTCACAAATTCCTCTGGGCGTCCCCGTCTTCGAGATACTGCGGCCAGTTGCAAGTCGGCAGCAGCCGTGGTCTTCCCCGAGTAGTCCGAAATACCCGCCTCGTCGAGCAGCAGCAGCCTGCTCGTATATTCGCACGGGGTACTTTCTGACTTGTGACCAATTCTTCTGGATACTGCTGAAACAACAGCCTCATCGTTTCGAAACTTCTTTCCGGAAACACTACTCACAATGATTTCGTCCGGGAGGATTGTCGCTCCGGAAATCTCACAAGCGACGCAGTGAGTCTTGATGGCCAACCTGCCTGAGACTTCTGACGCGCTGCATTCCGATGGTAGGACTTCTTTGGAAGTGACCTCACACCGTACCAGTTCTGAACTCAATACACGATTTCCGGTGACGGCACACGTACGGGCTTCGCTTTGATGCCCAATTTTTCCGGAGACTTCTGAGACAAACGCTTCGTTGCTGCAGAATCTCTTACCTGAGGAATCCGAAGTCTTTATCTCTGCAGGCACAGCCAGTGCTCCACTGAACTCACTCTTCTCCAGTTCGTCTGGAAGTGCAAGTACATGCGTCACACTGCATTCTACATGGCAGTCCGGGTCTGCCAGTTTACCGCTGACTTGACTGGCGGCTAATTCATCAATCAGAAGTCGCCGCCCGGAAACAGCGCAGACTTGCGATTCCGACTGATGCCCCGTTCGGCCAGACTTCTCTGAACGGACTACCTCATCCAGCCGAAATCTTTTCCCAGACACATCACTGCGAACCAACTCCGACGGAAGCACGACTGCACCCGTGATCTCACATTTCGCTCCGAGGCTGGAAATCGCAAGGTTTCCAGAAACGGCGGATCGAAAGGATTCGCTCTCAAGCACTTTTTTCCCAGTAACTGAGCACTCAATCAGTTCAGATAAAAGTACATGTTTCCATGTTAACTCACAGTTCGCGAATTCACTGCCATGCCCTTGTTTGCCGGAAAGCTCAGAGACGACACGCTCGCTGCGAACGCATTTCTTCCCGGAGTAGTCACTCACAAACAATTCATCGGGCAATACATGTACCCCTGTGAATTCGCAACATTCCAGTTCCGACGGCAGAGCCAGCTTTCCGGTGGCAGCACATTTGATCAGAAGTGACGGTGTCGCCTGCTTCCCGCTCACTTCACTTGCAGTAACCTCGTCTTGCAGCAGTGTTTTGCCGGAAACTGCACAGACGACACTTTCGGAACAATGCCCCGTCCGGTTGCTGAGCTCAGAAACGACCGCTTCATCATTGCGAAATGCACGACCGGAACAATCACTCTTGATCAGTTCACCGGGGAGAACGAGAGCATCGGTAATTTCACACTTCACGCATTCATCCGTCAACGCGATTCGACTGGAGACAGCAGATTCAGAACAAAGGCGTCTCAGCACACGCTTGGCGGTTACGGCACAAGTTGTCATGGCACGTGGCGACACGGCGATCCCGGAAACTTCACAGGTTTCCAATCGGTCACGCAGTAATGTTTCGCCGGTCTCGGGACACTTAGCCAGTAATGACGAATCAACAGTGTGCCCGGTTACCGAGCACATGCCGACTTCATCTGCCAGTACCCGGCGGCCCGAGGCCTCACAGGTAATGATTTCTGACAGAAGCCCTAGTCGAGATGCATCACGTTCCGAAGCGTGCAGCAGAGTCCTTGCAACCCTCTTTCCGCTAACGCTGCTGGTTCCCAGCTCTTGAGCGAGGACTGGTTTTCCGGAGACCTCACACGTGGCGAACTCTGACTCATGTCCTTCCAGATTAGACACACAACACCGTGCCGCCTGGTCGGCACGAAACTTCCGCTGACTGATGTCACTGACCTTGAGTTCATCAATGCCAACAATTGTGGACGTGAATTCGCACGGTTCCATTTCCTCTGAAAAATACAAACGGTCGGAGATTCCAGAACGATGCAATTCTGATTTTACCGCTCGCTCCGCCGACAGGCTGGAACAGGAGAATTCATCAACAACAGCCCGCTTCCCTGTTCGCTGACAGACTTCGGAATGCTCGGGCAAAACTCGCCGATTCGATTCATTGGAGGTTACGAAGCTATGTTGGACGACACGAGTTTTGGAATAGTCACAGTTGCCCATGAACTCACGGGGAAATTCAACGCCGCTTCGGTCACAGAATTCCCAGATCGCCGGCTCATTAATGATCTGGCCGGTAGCGGGAATAAGTGAGAATGAAAGTTGATAGGTGACAGACGGATCGACATAGACATCTGCTCTGACATCGCAAGCTTCATACTCAAATCCCTGCGCAGAAACTGTGCCCGCTTCAATATTCACAGAGAAATCGTCGCTCAGTTTCTTCCTTCGCATTTGGGAATCACCGGCTTTTGGCAACTCTTCCTGAAGTCGAGCGGTATAGAACGTTCGGAATTCCTCGACATCAACATCCTGTTGCAAAGCGCTTCTTACAGAATTCAGAATTGGAGCTGATTTTGACGGGTCAAAAGTTTTGCGTGGAGCAGTGTTCTGGCCGTTCGTCGTATCACATCGAAGGGCGTCGTGCCCTGATTCCAGATAGTTGGTGTTCAGCAGCTTCTCGTACTGGTCAACACCGTTCGATGCCTGAAGCAAACATCGCACAACACCACCGAAGAAAGGGCGTCGGTTCGACAGTGTCACATGGGCCAGACAGGCTCCCTCAATCTGCAGCAGCCAGTGTCGAAGAACCTCTTTGGCGAGTTCCTCGGTTTGATCATTCAGCGGGACAACATGGGAAGCTGCCCTTTCTCGCCATTGCTGAATTAGGCGTTCGAATGGCGGTTGACCTGGTTGATAAAGTTCTACACGTCGCCCCTGAAATCCAATTCTGAGTGATTTCCACGTTCCACGATCAAGGGCCGCCAGGACTTCTTGTTTTTCGCCAGCATACCTGACGGCAAACACGTCTTCCCCATGTTGCGGTTGAGGTGTGATCCGGTTCCGACACCATGATATCTGGGCTGTAATAAGTCAGGTTGAATCAAACGGCGTACTTTTGGGGCAGGCGATTACCTGCCGTCGAGAGACTTGGGGACTGTCATTATGTCACCCCTCCGGCGAAAATCCATCTGTCGCGTCTGGAAAGTTCACATCGCTCTGGTCAGCCGGCGGTTCAACAAACGTAGATACCGTTTCTTCAAGACATGTTCGTACCGCTTCCGGATCGGCATACCTTGCCGACAACACTTGGCGTGCAAGTTCCGGCGACAGACAGTCCGAGAACTTCAACCCCGAAATTGCCTGTTCATCAATCTCCGGACGCAAAGACGCTGGTGGCAGACACCGAACCGTCTGAATGGCGTCAGCAATGTGCTGAACAGACAACACAGTGTCGAACGTCAACGCCAGTGAATCGCTCTTCACACCGACGCCCAGTGTTTCACGAAGTGCCCGAGCCAGAGCCAGATTCGCCAACGTTCCTGCGAACGTGAACCAGGACATCAATCCCTTGTTGTCCAGCACAACAGTTGTTTGGTTCTCCCGAACCCATGAATGCTGTTCTCTGAGTTCCTTGATTCGCTTTGAGGCCCGTTGGCTCCAGAAATCCCTGGGCTCATCACAACTGAGCAATGTGCGAATCATTCGAGCCAGCTTAGCCGAAACAGGCCTGCCACTTCCCATCCATTTTGCGACGCCCTTGTCCTTAACGGGTTCGACGTATGCAATGCGACGGCTCCACTCAATGTGATTCACCTGCCACGCGGAGCCGCCCAGCAGCAGGACTTTCGGCCCCTGCTGTTTGGTCACAAACGACACTTCATCGACTGAACCAATATGGTGCCGTCCATGCATCACTTGAAAAACCGGTGGCACGAGGAAGACTGTGAAAAGTTCCATGAAGTTCCGCCGACCATATACGCTTTCTCCTTTCTTGCCAAACCACAGCACCCCATGATCATCCCACATCAGCTCCTGTTCGATCATCCAGCGAAGCATCGATTCCAGAATACCCGGTTCGACTTCGGCAAAGGCCGGAACTCGGTTCAACCATTCCCGGATTGATGGCCGAGTGATGCCCCGCTGTTGAAGTGCCAGTGCCATGACTTGCTGAGCCAGGATATGCAGAGGCATTGGCGGTGGTGTGACGGATTCCACGAATCCCTGCTTCCACAATTCAACAATTCCGGATGCCAACAACAAGGGCTCATCGCCAGTCGTCAGAAACAGGCAGCTGCGTTCCGTCCCCTGACGACGCCCGGTTCGCCCCATCCGCTGCAGGAAACCAGCAACCGATCCCGGTGAATCAATCTGAATCACGCGATCCAGGTCGCCCACGTCAATTCCCAATTCCAGCACACTCGTCGCGACAATGACGCAGTCCGTTCCCGTGGCAAAAGCTTCCTCTGCGGCGTGACGCTGCTCCTGGCTCAACGAACTGTGAGTCACAAACGTTCGGACTCCACTTTCCTTCAACCAGTTCCCAAGCTCTTCAACTTTGGATCGACTGTCGATGAATACAAGTCTCTTTAGCCCTCGATGCAATCTCGAAATGACGACCCCGGCATTGTGTAGTGAGCCCACATAATCCACCTCGACGCTTGCTGAAGACGCGGACTGCTGTGGCGGCTGATAAACGGCCCGATCCCCGGTACAGGACCCAGCCAGCCACTGACTCAGGTCCTGTGGATTACCAACCGTGGCCGACAATCCGATTCGTTGAAGTTCATGTCCGGCAAAGCGAGTGATGCGACTGAGCACCGACAGTAGATGCCAGCCACGATCATCCCCGGCAAACGAATGGATCTCATCGACAATCACCATTCTCAGATTCGCAAACAAACTTCGATGGTCCACGCGATCGGACAGCAGCATCACTTCCAGCGATTCCGGCGTTGTCAGTAGACAGTTCGGATGATCCCGGAGAATATTCCGACGATCCCTCTGGCCCACATCGCCGTGCCAAACTGCAGACTCAAGACCAAACAGGCGGCTATAGTGCTGAAGTCGTACGTCCAGATTGTTTAACAGGGCTTTCAGCGGGCAGACGTAGAGAATGCTCAGCCCGGACCACTGCTCGTTCAATATCCGCGTCACAGCAGGAAAAAACGCAGCCTCCGTCTTGCCGCCTGCCGTCGGGGCGACAACGACCAAGTGCTTCCCGAAAGGGTCTCCGGAATCACTTCCTCCTGAAACGGTCGCAGCGATTTCCAGCCACGGCTATTGACGATGTGATACTGCAGGACTGGATGCAGTAGTTCGAAGCCGCTCACAGTTCCAGCTCGATTTCGTCAACATCGTCTGCCCCCATCGCCACTCGTTCTGATATGTTCAATTCACGATCTGTGATGGTGAGCTTATAATCCCGGCGGGGATCAAAGTCTGGAAAGAGATCGATCCGATCCAGAACATCGGCAACCAGTTTCTTCAGGAAGATTCTCGGTGCGACGCCGACTTTACCTCCCAGATGCCCGGTGACGGCTTCGGCCAAAGTCTTGATGTAGCCATCATCACAACTCTGTCGAATGCGATCGGCGGACTTGCAGTGCAGACAAAAAATATCTCGAATCCGGCAGCCGACAAGGAACAGGCGATTGAGGTCAAACGGAGAGAGGCGAATCTGAACTGCCCGAGGATTATCAAATCGTGCGTCCGTCTGAAAATCCACATGCAGACGCTGAGCGAGCGGCTCCAACATTCGCTCTGTCATGCGACGATAAACGGTTTCCAGACGGTGCAACGGTGTTTCGGTTTCCGACACCTGGACTTCGGTTGTCACAAAGCCCAACTGCCTGGCACGTTCTGCGAGCCAGCGGGCAAAGAACGTCTTGCCACACCCATATTCACCGCGAACCGCCTTGAACTGGCTTCCACCCGACTGCACCTTTCTGAGCTCTTCATCCAGATGAGTCTGCAGATGGTCGATGCCGACAGCGAAGGCATCCAACCTGCTGCCGGGAACCGTGCCCTTGCGAAGGGCATCCAGAATTTCGTCACGGCGTTGAGGACTGATTTCCATTATTGGTGGCACTTCATCTGATTCTTGGACACTCGATTTTTGAATCAATTTTAAAATGGTCTAAGGTCTGGTAATCTGAAATTGCCTACACAGCAAATCGACGTTAAATGCCCACATGGAACTGCCGGCTCAAATTGCATAGGTAATTGACGGCACCGTCCCACAGCCCACATTTGCTGCCAACTGTCTGTTCGAATATTTTTGCATTGGCAAAATCGGCTGAACAAGTCGCGTGGCGGCTTGATTTGGCGGGTTTGACGCGGCAATCGTCAGGAATCGAAGTGTTCTCAAATCACCGTCATGAATAGAATTCATGCGGAGTTGCTTGAAGAACGGCAGTCTGTTTGGCAACTTGTACCGAAGTTGTGGGTTCTGCGGCTGACGGAAGTGTTGAATCACTCGCCGTGCGTCAATGCCGACTCCGGAGCTGCGGAACAAGACGATACACTTAAAACGAAGCTGCCTTCGCAGCAAAAATGAATGTGTGTGATTTTTGAGGTGGGTGCAACAATGAACGTTTTTGAATCCGCTAGACAGGCTGTCGATGCGTACTCAGAAAACGCAGAAGCCTGGAAACCAGACCACGATCTGGCCATGGCGTGTGTTCATTTTGAAGATCTGCTGCTGAAAGGCATTCAATCTCTTGGCGAGATTGTGGCCTACCATCAAACCTGGCAACAGCAAGTGTTGTCTGGGCAGGTTGAGCCAAACCTGTCCATGGATCAGGCAATCTGGGACATGTATGCCTGGTGGCTTCGACCATGTAAACGAGTCAAACGTGAATTGCGTTTCTTTGAACGACAGGGCTTCACCGTAGAGCATGCTGCAGAGTTCAGAGATGCATTGCGAAAACTGCTCGACGACCAAAAAGGACTCGTGCGTCCCACGTCACCAATTCGACCGATCACGTCTGAGCACGTCCAGCGATTAGCGACTTCTACCATCGACACCTCTCGATACGACGATTGAGTTTCGCGTGGTTGGAAAAGCAGCTCTTACGGTTGGCTCCATTGTCTACGTCGAGCAGGTGCAGCCACCTCAGGGAGGCAACGCCAAGGATCGTCGAGTGATCATCCTGCGTGCTCCGACAGCCGACGACGACACGTTCACTTTTGTCGTGATGGCCACGCTTCGTCATTCCGATCCGGCTGACGATGAGGTGAGAATTCCGCATAAAGCAAAGATCGGCGGCGACCGTCAGACCAGTCTGACAGATCCATCCGTCGCCGTCTGCCGATGGGTGCAGGTCGCAGATGTCTCAAGAGCCCAAAGTGTCAAAGGCAAATGCCCTCCTACGACTTTGGACGAGATCGTGCGTAAGATTAATACGCTCAGTAACTCCCCCGATTCGGTGTGAGGAAAATTATTACCGCTTCCGTACTCACCACTTCTCCTGATCCCACGGAACTTCTGACAGTTTTGACAACAGTCTCTGTTTCAGGTTTTTCCATGGGCCTCGCCGCGGCCCCTTGAGCCTGGTGACAATCTTGAGGATTGTTGCGTCATCGAGTGAGTGGATCAATTCCGGCGTCGCGGCATCAGCAAGGCAGGTCGGATAGAATTCCGGTGCGTAGACTTGATCGTCGGCGAACTGGAGCAATTGCTCCGTGATCGTCTTTTGTTTCAGTTCAACCCGAAACAATGTTCGAAGTTCGCTCCTGCGATTCTGTGAAGCCCATTGACGCTGTTGCTGACGAACAGTCCGCTCAGCTCGAACTCGCATCACAATTTGCTTTTCCTCCACAAGTCTTGCAGCAATATAATCACTCCGCCACTGACGTGATCGGTGATATTCATCCGACGTGCGAGCACGGAAGTTTAGTCTGCCAAACGGAACATAGGGATTTTGGGTGCGAGGCAGGATCCAGTCGGCGACTTCATTTGCCCGTTTATCATCGCGTTTCTGGATCTCTCGAAAAACCCAGATGACCGCCGCAACCGAGCCACCGGCCCAATTCAAAAAGTCTTCTGCCAGCGTCAAGCCTTTTGCGAGTCCAATCAGCCGGTCAAGGGGCATTGCACCAGTGACCTGATCCCACGCGCTCCAATGCTCGCGATTGATTTCATCATATCGCTGCAGGCTGTCGAGCTTTGCGGAAAGTTCGGAAAGAACGGGCCCTTCGCACCCATTGCCAATCTCAATCAGTGTTTCCACCACTTGCGAGGGAATCATGATTGTCTCACTTCACAAGAGGTGCTGGTCTTACTCATTGTCCGACTGTTCCATGTCCTGATCGACCAGATCGCCCGAGACGAATGCGATGTTAAGATTGTCGTTCGTCACGGAGTTCTCTCAGAGCGTATCAAACACACAAACGGGGCTGGATTATGGCATCTGACTTTGAATCTGCATTTCGGCAATTACTCAAGTCCGTCGTTCAAGAAGTTGCAAGTGAACTCTTGATTGAGCGAGGCTCACACAATCGCCCAAGTGTCCCGAATCCCAAGCAAGCCGACGAGAGCGTTATTTTCTTCGTTCGAGAGAAGCTGCGAAGCGACTTCAAGTTTCAGAGAGACATCTTCAAAAGTTGACTCAAGCTGGCGTCTTGCCATGTGTCCGAGTTGGTCAGTGTGTTCGATACAGCGTGGAAGCGATTCAGAACTTTATTCGTGATGCGGAGTCAAAATCGGCAACTTCTGAGGAAACCAGTGCAAGGGGAAAACGCCCAACCATCACTCCGACTGCCAAGACCGTCAAAAAGCCGGTACAGGGAATCACAGTCAGACAAGAAAAGAAGAAGCCAGAGAATCGGATCGTAAAAACCGAGCCACCGGTAAATCGCAGGACGGCACCCCGAAAAGTGATTGTTGAACCTGAAGTACCAAAACGGATCACGCCATTTGACCAACTGCTACAAGAGATCGGTGTTGATCGCAGCGACTTGCCGCCTCTCACCAACGGAGAATTGAGGCGTATTGCAGAGGTTGACATCCCGACGCTGCATGGATGGACTTATCATGGTCATGAAATGCCGGAAGCAGCACTCAAGAAACTGCGGGAACATTTCGGTGCGTATCGCAAGGACATCATTCGTCCCGAAAGCAGAGAGCAAACAGAAATTACTGAGGGCGTGTAGGTTGTCGATGGGCACATTCGAACTCAAAGACGGAGGACTCCTCCTCTACGACGATGCTTTCTTGCCGACCGACCTTGCTGATCGCTACTTCGTTGAATTGCGAGATCATTGCCATTGGGAGCAGAAGGCCGGAATCTTCGGCCACATGCAGCCACGGCTGATCGCTTCATACGGCGATACTGGTGTCACCTATCGGTATTCCGGCATGGACTATGCTGCCCTGCCTTGGACCGACACACTGCTGGAAATCAAAAGGAAGATCGAAGCGGTTCAGGGCGAATACAATTTTTGTCTTCTTAACCGCTACCGTTCAGGATCAGACAGCATGGGCTGGCACGCTGACGATGAACCAGAAATGGGCAATGTGATTGGTTCACTGTCATTGGGGGCGACTCGGAAGTTTCGCATTAGGCACAATGTCACCAGAGAGACAAAGACATTTCTGGCCGGAAATGGAACGCTGATCATCATGGCCGGAATCATGCAGCAGTTCTGGCAACATGAAGTTCCAAAGACGGAACAGAATGTCGGCGAGCGGATCAATTTGACTTTTAGAAAGATTTCAAGGGGATGATGGCCATGTTCGATCATCTGGCAATTGTCGCTGTCATGGCTGCTGTCCTGAGCACAGGCTGCACCGATGTCGTGAAAGAAACGCAGTTCAAGATCACGACAACGCGTGACAACGACAAGGTTGAAGTCAAAGTCGAGAAGGACACGGCGGTCTTTTCAGTCCACAGTCCATTTGGCATCAGTCAGACCGTCATCGAACGGACAGATGGAAATTGGCCAGACATTGTGATGTTGCGATTGCACTTGAAGGGGCTGGAGAATTTCAAAGTCAGCAATGGAATAATCACGCTTGAAGCTGCGGTGTCGAGTCAGGACGGCAAGGTGCGGATCTGGAAGGACGGTAAAGAAGACTCGCAGTTGGACGCCAAGAGCCCATACTGGACGGAGATTCGCATGGTCAGTGATGATGGAAAACCCGTGAAAACAATTCCGTTGGATGGCTACTTTGAGATCCAGTTGCCCAAAGCCCTGTTTGAAGACAATCCGAAGTCAATCACGGTAAACTGGATCGACTTTTACCGATGAACAAGGATCTGCCATGAAACTGGTTGTTGATGTGATTTCCGACGTGATCTGTCCTTGGTGCTACATCGGTAAGCGTCGGCTGGAAAAGGCGATTGCTGCTCTTGATGGTCAGCACGAGGTTCAGGTTCACTGGCATCGTTTCCAACTCAATCCGGCGATGCCGAAAGAAGGCATCAGTCGAAAGGAATATCGCACCAGAAAATTTGGTAGCTGGGAGCGGTCACTGGAACTGGATGCCAAGGTGATTGCTGTTGGTGAAACAGAAGGAATTCATTTCGCCTTCGACAAGATTGAAAGAACGCCAAACACGGTTGATGCTCACCGGCTGATTTGGGTTGCTGATCAACATGGTTGTCAGGATGCGGTTGTCGAAGCACTGTTCCGAGCCTACTTCACTGATGGCAGGGATATCAGCAATTGCCAGACGCTGATTGACGTTGTTTCTGAAACTGGACTGGAGCGGCAAGCTGCTGAGACTATGCTTGGCAGCGATGAAGGTATGAATGTGATTCAAAAGGCCGGAGAACTGTCTCGACGACATCAGGTAACGGGCGTTCCGTTCTTCATCATCAACAATGCGATCACTCTGTCTGGTGCTCAGGAGCCGGATACCTTTCTTGATGCGTTCAAGCAGGCGAATGATCGGCAGTAGAACCTACTTGCCTTCATCAGACGCTTCTGAAAAGCCCTTTTCGATGTCAGATCCGAGTTGTTTGGCAAAGGACATCCCTCAAAGGTAACGGTCCTTTTCTCTCAGCGAGAGCCCTTTCGGAGCCCGGCTTTCAACCGCACGTTTACAGCTCGACGTAAGTCCAAGAACGATGTTTTCTGAATCTCTTCACAAGTGATTGCTGAAATGAGACTTGCGACGGAATTCACCAAGAGGCGAAAAACTTTTGGCTATTTTTGAGACGCAGCTCAATCGTGTGCCACTAAACGGGGGAATAGGAGGTTTAAGCAGCACAGGTTTCAGGCAGATCGAAAATCGAACCGACGCAGAAACAATGGTGTCTAAAAGAATTGGACCAAAACAAGCCGACTCCGATGCTGTATCCAAAATCCACAAAATGATTGAAGGAAACTCCATGACCAATCAAATCCTTGTGATCAAGCCATACTGGCACTTCGGCACATGGGTCTTTGATGATCCTTCAACAGATCTCGTTCAGGAACCGTTCGTCAGCGGTGTTCCTGAAATGATCAACGATCTTGTGGCCGACATTGCCAATGCTCGGCAGGGATTTCGTTTACTATTCTCCTCAGCCCCTTTCCCCGGTTTTCAACGTAAGCTGGAATGGGTTCGCACTGAGTTTGGCGGCAACTGGTATCGGACAGATGTGCCACCGATGGAAGGCTGGCTGTGTCCGGCAATGTTTCTTTACTTCGAGGAAGCACCAGCAGAACTGTATGTGAAGGCTGAAGAAATCAAATGAGTCACATCAAGGCGGCTTCAAAGTATCTCTTGGCGATGTTCATGATCACCGCTGGCATCATGCACTTTGCGAATCCGGCGTTCTTCCTGAAGATCATGCCGCCGCATTTGCCGCTTCACAAAGAGTTGGTATTGGTGAGCGGCATCTTCGAAGTGCTGCTAGGAGTTCTGTTGCTGGTTCCTCGGAGTTCACGAATGGCGGCGTGGGGAATTGTCGCTCTGTTGATTGCTGTCTTTCCGGCGAACCTGTACCTCTACCAGCATCAGGACATTCTCCCGGCATCGCCTATCATTCATCTTCTGAGGCTTCCGTTGCAGGGCGTGTTCATTCTCTGGGCGTATTGGCATACAAGAACGGCAAAGTGAAATCCGTGAATCTAAAACTAATCATCCATGAGATTTTGGAAAACTATGCTCTGCCGATTCACGGCGATCATGGAGTCTCGCATTGGGCACGTGTTCTGGAAAACGGCCTCCGTTTGTCCAAAGTGACAGAAGCCAATGTGACGGTAGTTTCCCTGTTCGCAGTCTTTCATGATTCACGCCGCATCAATGAATGCACTGATGCTGATCATGGGCTGCGTGGTGCCGAGTTCGCTGCTGAGGTACGTGGCCGGTTGTTCGACATTTCAGACAATGAGTTCAACCTGCTGTATCGTGCCTGTGAAGGGCATACGCACGAACGGACCCATCCTGACATCACGATTCGAACTTGCTGGGACTCAGATCGACTTGATCTAGGACGTGTTGGCATTACACCGCACCCAAGCAAACTTTGTACTGAAGTGGCAAAGACAAAAGAGATGATTCAGTGGGCGGATGGCCGTGCCAGTTTCCGAGTCGTTCCAAAATTTGTAAACGACGACTGGGGGATTGAATTTCCGAAGGAGCGGATCTGGTGAGAGCCATCGAGAACATGGGCGAACCCTCGGCACAAATGCGTTAAAGAAGCGATTGCTCTGCTCCAGATTGTGAAGGTGGCGAAAGAGGTTCAGTAAAGAACTGACTACGGTTGTTGAAAGCCGGTCCTGATGGGGGCGGCTTTTTTCGTTGGTGAAGATGTTGGTCAGGACCGAAAAGTAAGCCTCCTCTTTCATGGCCGTAGGTTGCAACCCGTCTTTCGGCAACACGCCGAAATTTGGCATCTTTGTCGATGCCATGATATGTCCGACCAAGTTGAGTGCCGGCGATGCCACATGGGGCGACACCGCAGAATGGTGATGCCACCGTCTCGCCCGGTTCGGATAAGGAGTGGATCAGCCATCGCATTACTGACACCGGTTTCTGACAAGGATGCTGCTTCAAATCCTCACCGGAATAGACGGTCTGGGGGATAGACGCCTGAAGGTGTCGGCCCGAGATCAGTTGTATTCCTTCCCCCAGAACACAACTTGGCCATGCCACCTCATTCATACCCCAACTCCTTCAAAAAGGCGTCGAGTTGAGCGGTTTCACGGTCTCGTTCGGCGAGGATGTGCTTTGTGTTGACAGCGTATTTTTGCCGGATGCTTATCGTTCTGCGATTCAGTCCCAACGGGACGACAGGAACGCCACATCACACGCTCCTGTCGTCCCTTCGGGACTGAATGGCAATCATGGAACATGTTCCACGAGCTGCGGCGTAGGATGGGCATTCTTGCCCGTCGTTGCGTTTGGTTTTGGACGTGGTTGTGGCATGGGAAGAAGATGAGTCGGACAAGAATGTCCAACCTACGAAAATCGCATCTTTCACGCCTTCGTAGTTCTTGAAAAAATCGGTAAGCGAATCAATCTCTGCCATAGGGATTCCGCCGTGCAGGTGGGCTAGGACATCGTGGGGTTCCGGTGGTGGGCTGTTATCGACGTAGCGGCGAATGTTCAGGTTCCACTCTTCCTTCTCCAGTTCCTCAAACGACACGACTCGGGAATATTTGTCGAGGTTCTGCCGAGTCCGATAGACCTGAGCGATCTTCTCAATGTCTTCGGCACGCAGAGAGTTCTGGTTCTTGCCTTCCTTGAATTCTCGATCCGCATTGATGAACAGCACGTCCTTGCGTTTGGCGGCTCCGTTCTTGTTGATCACCAGCACGCAGGCCGGAATGCCGGTGCCGTAAAAGAGGTTGCTCGGCAGACCAATCACGGCTTCCAGAATGCCGTCTTTGATGAACTGCTGACGACATGCTTTCTCTTCGCCGCCTCGAAACAACACGCCATACGGCATCACCACCGCCATTTTGCCATCGGACTTCAGTGACGCCACCATGTGCTGCACAAACATCAGGTCCGCCTTCTTGCCGCTTTCGGGCATGAAGTGGCAGAACCTTTCTTTGAACTTCATCGTCTCTAGACTGTAGTTCTGTGAGAACGGGGGATTGGCGATCACTCGGTGGAATCGTCGCAGTTCGCCGTTCGTGTCCAGATGCAGCAGCTCTTTCAGAGTATCGCCGTGCTTGATGTCGGCATTGCGAATGCCATGCAGCAGCATGTTCATTTTGCAGATGGCCCATGTGCCGCCGTTGAGTTCCTGACCGGCCAGTTCTAGATTGCGAGGATCTCCACCTGTTTCCTGAACGTACTTCTTCGACCGGATCAGCATACCGCCCGAACCGACAGTTGGGTCGAGGATGCTCATGCCTTCCTTCGGATCAATCAGCAGCACCAGCAGTTCGACGACTTCGGTTGGCGTATAGAACTCGCCGCCTTTCTTGCCAGCACTGTCGGCGAAGTACTTGATCAGGTATTCGTAAGCGGCACCCAGCAGGTCGGGAAATTCGAAGTCATCATTCGCCAGCAGAATGTCGGAGAAGTGCTGGATGAAGTTGACCAACGTGCTGTCATCGAGCGTTCTCTGACCGACTCGCCGGTTGAAATTGATGCCTTTCAGAACGTCCTGAAGCGTGTTCGGATTCGCATCTTCCACGGCAGCCAAGGCTTTGTTCAGCCCGGAACCGACGCTGGTCTTCAGGTGAGCGATACCCTTGTTGCGGCCTTTTTCGTCGTTGTAATCCCAGCGAGCATCATCGGGGACGTAGAAGTCGTACTTGCCCGGGTTGGCAAGCTGGTTTTCGATCAGGTCTGGTTTCAGCTTCTTTGCGGTGTATTCATTCCGCATCCGCCCCTGATCTTCCTGAAACTGATCGTTCAGGCGTTTGAGGAACAGGATGCCGAAGATGAATTCCTTGTATTCCGAGGCATCCATGTTGCCTCGCAGAATATCGCACGCTTCAAACAGCTTGCGTTCGAGCTTCGGCAGCGTCAGCCGTTCCGCTTTCTTCTTTGCTGCGGCCAATGCTGAAGCCATTGATCCATTTTTTGCTGTTGCCTGAGACGGCATTGAGTGACTCCGCATCGACTGACCTGCCCATTGTTGACTGTTTAGTGCCAGTACGCTAGAACAGGTTGGGCATTTGGGCAATCACGAGGAGGACGAGCCTGTGAGGTTCGGCGAGCGAGTCAGAGAGCTTCGACTTCAGCGAGAGCTGACGCAACAAAAGGTGGCGGAAAAAGTCGGTGTGACGGTCGGCTATATCTGCAAGGTCGAAAAGGAACGCCTGCAGTTTGGCGACTATCCATCCGAGAAGTTCATCCACAAACTGGCGGACGCACTTCAATGCGAAGAGGATGAGTTGTTGCTGCTGACGGATCGGGTGCCACCGGCAATTGAAATGCGGGTGCTGGAGCGACCTGAGGCATTTCGGAGAATTGCTGAGCTTGATGACAGAACTTTAGATCGGCTTCTTGATCAAATTGAATCAAACAGCGTACACGTCAAGACTCCATGAAAATCCTCTTCCTCCATGGCTGGCATTCGGTTCCCGGTGGCGTCAAACCAACGTACCTGAAGGATCACGGCCACAAAGTCATCAATCCGAGTCTTGATGACGACGACTTTCCCGCTGCCGTCGCAACAGCCCAAGCCGCATACGATCAGCACAAGCCTGACGTCATTGTCGGTTCATCCCGTGGCGGTGTAGTCGCTCTCAATATCAAAGCCCAAAACACCCCACTGGTACTGCTTTGCCCAGCATGGAAGAATTGGGGAACGGTCAAGAAGCTCAAGCCAAACTCTCTGATCCTGCACAGTCGCAAAGATGACGTGATCCCTTTTGCGGACTCAGAAGAACTGGTTGGCAGCAGTGGTCTGTCTCAAGAAACACTGATCGAAGTGGGAAGTGATCACCGGCTGGCGGATGACGAATCCCTGTCAGTGATGCTGTGGGCCTGCAACTTGCTGGCGTCCGGCGAGAAACTGCCGTGGCTGGACGATGAGTCACAATCACCAGCGAATTTAGCCAGCAATGGCAAGGCAACATCGCAGGAAGACGCCAGTTACATCTGCGATGCGTGTGGTGAAGAGATCATCATTCCGCTTGACGTCACGGAAGGCACAAGTCAGACGTATGTCGAAGACTGTCCGGTCTGCTGCCGAGCCAACACGATCCACGTTCAGATTGATGACGAAGGGAATGCTCAGGTCTGGGCAGAACCAGAACAGGACTATGATTGATTTCTGGACGATTCTGAAGACCAACACATGGCTTACCAGACACCACCAGAAAAATGATTGACGGCCCGATTCTCATCATTCCTCAATCACTTGCGTCATTCATCAGAATCCATTTTCTTCCATTTCGCCAGCACCCATTCTGCATCCGACTCTTCGGCTTCAAATTCGAGCGGAACATCCAGACCTGTAGGATGTTCGTTGGTGAAATCCGATCTGAGTGCGGAGTGTCGATAGATCAATCCTGAACCCGCAATTCGACGAAAGCCGAGTGAAGCCAGTTCAGCGTCAGACAGGCCGGTGGTGCTGTGCCACATCGCAACGACAGTGGCTTGGCTGAACATCGTACCGATGGTGGCGATCACACCCTGAAGATACGGCAGCAGACGAGGATGGACAACGGCCCTCCAGATGAAGATCAGCGTGTCCGCATGATCGTCGAGATTGAGTTCACTCTGAAACTCTCCAGTTTCATCGAACAGTGCCACGTATGCTTCATGCAGCCCCTGAGAATCTTGATCGCAAACATCGAACAGCGGCATTCCGTCAACCTGAGCATCACCAATCAAGACCTGATCGGCAGCCATTTTTCCCAGCAGGATTCGGTCCCCATTGGCATCGCAGCCTGAGATATCAATCTGCAATGCTCGCACATAGTCGCTGTAATCCGAGCGACCGATGGGAGTTTCAAACTGGCAGGAGACGTAAATCATTGCTGGTCCGCGAGGTACTACATCAGTATGTTTCTACAGTTTCTGCATCAGAGACTTGGCTTCTGTCGCTGCCGCTGATCCGCTGTACTCGGCCACGATCTCTTTCAGTCGCCGGAGGGCGATGTCGGGCTTTTCATTTTCCAGAAATAGCTTTGCCAACTCCAGTTCATTTTCAGCCCGTTGTTCTCGAATCTGATTTGCACTTTCTAAGAGTTCCTGCTTTTCCTCTGCGGTCAATTCCGGTTGTGACTTCTTTTTCGAACCAATCTTCTTTTTGAATTTAGTTGAAGTCATCAGCGTCGGTCTCGGTACAGGAATCACTGTGGAAATCGGTGATCGTGAGACTTCTATTCGTCCAATGCCGATGGAAACATGAGCGGTGGTCCAAAAGGAAATCTTTGACGGTCTTATCGACTTGGCTGTGGTCATTCGCCTTACTTGTGACGCACCCCATACTTGGCTCGCAGGACGACCAGTTGATCCTGACTGACCGTTGGTTTCATTTGTTTGTGGTAACAAGTCTTGATTGGCTCGAGTTGTTCAGCGTCAAGGTTGCCTTCGTTGGTCAGCACATCCCACATGGTATCCGACACATCGCAGAAATGCCGCGAGGTGAGGGAGGTGGACATGGATAAGCAATTCGAGAGGATCAACGCTATCCTTGGCGACGATGCGGAACGGGACTTCACTGAGGCGCTGTCCGTGACTTTCTGAAGTTCATTGACGGGATACTGCCCCAGTTCTCGCGTGGAGACGCCATGCCGGACGATCGCGATTGCCTGACGATCAGCAAGAGTTACCAGACGTACTCTCGGTGGCATCGATGCTGTTGACGCGTCTCCGGCATGTTGGCTTCATTCACATCGTCCGCCTGCAGCATCAGTCAGCGAAAGCCGATTTCCGAGGTCAACGATACATCCGAATTTAAGGAGCGGTCAATTCGATTAGGTTCTGCATGTGACTCTGATACTGACGGTCCAGCAGTTGGAAGCTGACGCCCGTGATCAGTGGCAGCGATGGTTCTTCAAGGACTTTGTCAGGGTCAGGTCGATAGATTTCGGACAATAGCGTGATGACATCATCGCGATAAAGACCATCTTCATAGTGCATCAGAAAGTGTGCGAATCCGGCCCCCTGCGTGTACAACTGGGCAATCTGTGGATGATGTTGAAATTCATCTTGGCCCAATGCAGAAAATTGTTGCGACGGAAGATAATAGAAAAATTTGGGATCCATAATTCGCTGTCGTGCAATATCGAACCTTACATAGTCCGGTCGCCCCACAGAAACGTGTCCATCTTGAATGTCGAACGATTCAAAGTAACAGGCGATCCCTTCCAGAATCCAGAAGTTCGATTTTTCGCCAAGCTTCCAACGTGGAGCCGGTCGTTGCTTGAGTTTAAGACCACGCGTCTTTATCGCCGTATTTCGCGCATCCTTCGTAGCCAGATCCAGAATCTGATGCGTGGCTTCGTGATAAAGAGTGGAAAAACCGATCTTGTCCGGGTTGTCAAAAAAATACGACGTGCGATCGTCTTCCCAATACAGCCCATTGGTTTCTAGATTTGGCGGAACCTTGCCTTGAACTCGCGCCTGATATTCATCACGAGTAGCATAATAATGGACTTCCATCGGGTTCGGCTTACGACTGGATGATCGTGAACTGGCCGCTTCAAATCGATCCTGCAGCGTTTGTGGGGTATCAAAGAACGCCGCAAAGTTTTGCTGGAGCCAGTCGTTGAAGCTCTCCAGCCGAAGCGATAACTGAACTCCCACTTCCAGACTGACGTTCGTCTTCACAAAAAAATGTTCACTCCTGACTTCCCATGCATTGCGAAAATCCCGACGCAACTCGGCTTCTTTTTCCACGCTGACCCAATCGCTTTTCCACGGACGCAGGCCTTCGTCATATCGCGCCACGCTGACAGCAGGAATCCAGCCATACTGAGCGTGATAAACATGTGGTCGAGTACCACCTCGCATTTTTTTTTCGAAGAGCGAGACCCACTCACCGGCGTATGCAGGATCATCCTTCCGCGTGGGGTCAGTGAACAGTTCCCTACCCAAAATTGACCTCGCAAACTGGTGGTCGGGGTCAATCCGAATGACGTCGCCAATCATCATGAATGCCAGCGATGGAAAACCAGCGCGGAGTGTCGAACGCGATAAGATATACAATTCCTTCGCACGTTCTTCACGGTGATGACGCAACTGCAGTTGCCATTGTTGGTCTTCAATCGGCAACGACATCGAAACCGGGGGCGAAACGTATTTCGGTGCTGAAGCATCGACATCAGGTGAAAAAATTTGCTGAGCCAGTGCTGTGACTTCTTCGTGCGCCTCTGCGAGTTCATGCTCCATACACCAACTGCTGACAGAATCAAAGTCGACTTGGAGGCCATCAAGAATCGCTTGACGTTTCTCGAGCAACTGCCGATGGCGACGATCTCGAGTGGATTCGTCATCGGCTGCAGCATGGCGCGTACTGAACTCCGACACCAGTAATAGGGTGAGCAATAGGAACTGCAGACGTAGAAACATCGTAAACCAACTCACAAGCGATCCTTTGCACTCCAAAATCCAGCGTAAAAATTGTTGGTCTGGCCCCAAAGGATACCAGTTGAGGGTCGTCGCGTGAATGCAAATTTATGCCGTCACAGACAAAGCCTTCGGCCGTGCAACTCGCGTTTTTCAAAGCCTTTCGGCTTGGCGGTCAACATTTTAAAGGACTCTATCACATCCGATGGGCCATCCGTTTGACATCTGCTATTTGCTCGCGTAGCGTGCTTTGCCGCTGCAAATTTCGGCAGTTATGAATGTGTCTTGGATCGATTTAAATGTCGGATATTCGTCACAATCCTATCGTTTGGAGTTAAACACAATGGGCCGTCCCGTCACTCTGTTCACAGGTCAATGGGCTGACCTGCCGCTGGAAACACTTTGCAAAAAAGCTCGCGAATTTGGCTACGATGGCCTTGAACTTGCCTGCTGGGGCGATCACTTTGAAGTCAGCAAGGCTCTTGCCGACGATGCGTATTGTGCCCGCAAGAAAGAATTACTCGAAAAACACGACTTGAAACTCTTTGCGATTTCGAACCATCTTGTTGGCCAGGCTGTCCTTGACAACATCGACGCGCGTCATAAATCAATTTTGCCAGATTATGTGTGGGGCGATGGTAATCCGGCTGGTGTGAATTCTCGCGCTATTGAAGAAATGAAAAACACCGCACGTGCCGCTCAAAAATTGGGTGTGAGCATCGTGAATGGATTCACGGGATCCAGTATCTGGCATCTGCTTTACGACTTTCCTCCGACACCGAAATCCATGTATGACAAAGGCTATGAACTGCTCGCTGAACGCTGGAATCCCATTCTGGATGTATTTCAAGACTGCGGCGTAAAGTTTGCGTTGGAAGTTCATCCGACCGAAATTGCATTTGATATCTATTCTGCCGAACGTGCACTGCAGGCCCTGAATCACCGCGAAGAATTTGGATTCAATTTTGACCCCAGCCATTTGATCTGGCAGGGTGTTGATCCGGTCGAATTTATTCGCCACTTCCCGGATCGAATTTATCACGTGCATATGAAAGATGCGTCCGTCACTTTAAATGGCCGGACCGGGATTCTTGGTAGTCATCTATCGTTCGGTGATGCACGCCGGGGCTGGGATTTCCGCAGCGTGGGACGTGGCGGTGTGCGGTTCGAGGAAATCATTCGAGCGCTCAATGCCGCAAAATACACTGGACCGCTTTCGGTAGAATGGGAAGATAGTGGCATGGATCGCGAACAGGGTGCCTCCGAGGCTGCTCAGTTCTGCAGGAATGTCGACTTTCAGCCATCCAATCGAGCTTTTGACGCAGCCTTCGGCGACTGAACTTATCGTTTCAGTGCGACGTGTGAAAAAAAAGATTTTTAACCCGTGATTCAAGATGAGGCGGTCCGCGCTCAGGGTGCGGAATGACCGATTTTTGATCACGGGTTGAACTTTTTAAAACGCAACTTGAATCGGTGGGGGGATGACTCCCTCGCCTACTGGGCGGTGGGTGACTCGTCCGGTAGAATTTCGAGGGTAGCTCGGCCTAGTAAATTGAGCAGAGGGATGAATAGGAGCGTGCCGTTTGTCACATTGTCCGACAATGCCGAATCCGAAACTTTTAGCCGTGTGAGAGGACTTACCTCACCGCCGAGCGTGGCATCAAAAGGAATCCATCTGCCTTCGATCCAAGCTTCCGTCCACATGTGTGGCGCGAATGAGGCCGGGTTTGGAACGTAGGCAAATCCTACGGCCACGCGGGAAGGAACGCCTGCACTTCGCATCACTGCGGCCAGTAGAACAGCGTATTCGGTGCAGTCGCCCGCCTTCGATTTGGCAACTTCGCTGGCAGGACGAAGCGACGTCGAAAATGCTGACAGTCGGAGATGTGACGCAATGTAACGGGCCAGTCGTTGGCATTTTTGCTGAGGATCTGTGACTGCACCACCCCCAGTGACTGCCATCCGCCGCACGCCTTCATCGGTAAAATTGATCCACCGGGAACTATTTGTGAATTTTTGTTCGGGACGCGTGGTGGGGCGTGGAAGTTTGAGTTTTGCTGGGTCCGTAGGAGTGGTGGGACGCGTGAGCCTGACGATGATTGAATTCGCCGTTTTTTGTTCGACGCTTTGGAAATCACTCGATGGCAGCGAGATCTGCTCCGACTCACCCACAGAAATCATCAGCCGAATGGCGTTGCCTCGCTCCAGATTCAGCAGCGGCCGTCGCAAGGGCAAAGCTGTCACGAATTGTAGATCCAGTGACTCCAAGTTTGCTTCACCCAGAGCGGATGCCGCGTCAGTTCGATAGAAACGCAATGTTCTGCCGAGCAGCGGTTGTTCTACGAGCACAACTTCCTGCTTGGAGTCATAATACACTGAGGAACGTTGTTCCGGCTGATTTGTCGGCCAAGACTCATGTCGCGTTACGGCGATGGTGGAGCCATCCTTCAATCGCAGACTTTGAGGCGTCAACTGGCGAATTTCGACATTGACGATTGACGATGTTTCAGGAAACAACACCGCACTGGACCATTGGTGCGGTCGTTCTAGGACCGGTGCGGCAAGCCATGCCGACAGAATAGGTGAGCGAGGCTGGACTGCAGATTGGAGTAATTCTGTTTTCGTCGCGTTAGTCCCATCACCCTGAATCACAAACGCCTGACGCGATGCATCCCACCTTGCTGACCGTTGCACGGTAGCACCATCCGCCGAATTACGCCGCAGAGACCAACTTTGGAGCACGCCATCGATCGTCTCTAGGGTTTCCAGATGAGCCGAAACAGACATGTCCTTCCCAAAACGTTTGAGTGTCAATCGCGTCTCACGACGGCGGCGGACGACAGGCATGGATTCTTGCTGGCTCGGCAGACGAGCATCCCCGTTCGAAAGATCGACCTGCATAGTACTTAACGATTCATACCCAATCGTCGCACCGTCGTAATCAATCTGAAACCAAACTTCCTGCAGGTCACTGACTTCATCATGAGCTTCTGATTCCTCTCCGCGAGGTGGTTCCATTGCGGGAGTTTGCAATGACTTCAGCTTGAGTTGTGGCGAAATTATGGGAGGCTGGTTACCGCCAGCAGTGGCTTGGCAAGCCAAGACTGCTGCAACTGAAAGTATCGTAAGGATTGAAGCGTTGCGTCGCATGTCGCGCAGTATCACAGATTTTGCCGATCAAATCACCAGCAATCTCTGTAGCGATTTTGCGGGGCTAAAATCGCAGTGTTCCCTGTCGGAAGAGTTATCGCTGACTATTTGTTCGTACTGAAAAATACGCGCTTCCACCAAAAATTGAGGAATGTGCGGAATCTCTAAAGCGTGTCTTCAGCCCCGTGCTAGGGTTCCTGTGGCTGACCGAGTCTGCCAATATCGTTTATGCACTGGAACACATTTATGAGCTTCCTTAAAAATTTTCTAAAATCAAGCTATCGCGATGGTGAGACTGCATGCGGAACCAGCAGCTTCCGACATTTATCCGAAGCACAGTTGGATGCACACATGAGTGTTGTGCGGTACGGCGACTTTACGCTCACGGATGCCGTGCGGCCGTCCTACAACCTTGACATCATTCCGCGAAATGGCTACCGCGGAGAATGGTACATCGATGAAGATTCGGGGGCGCGCATCCCCGTCCTGATGACATCAGTCACGCGGGAAAGACTGTTCGACACATTCCTGTCGCTCTTGGATCCACTCGGGGAAACCGTGGATCTCGTACTGGAATCGAGTCATGACAAAACAAACGGTGCCCACCTAGACCTTTATCGTGAACAGATCGACATGCCCGTCCTGCAGAGTATTCTGTACGACTATGAGGATCTTCTGCTGGACGACGGTTGCTGCGGAATTGCCGTTTTAAATCCTCGTAAACCAATGGAAGTTCAGCTAGACGAACACAAACTTTTGTTCGTTTACGGTCACGACAATGCCAACTATGAACAGGCGTTGTGTGACAACCAGATCAGCCGCATTGAGAATCTGAAATTCATTACCGAAGCCGAACATGTGCACTCGTCCAGCGACGAATTCCATCAGCGATTTGAACAACTTTGCTACCACTTGGGTATCGAGAGATAACTGAAATTTTGGCGTTTACGTTTTTGAGTTCTCGCTGCATCAGCCGCTTGCTGAAGCAATGATTACCGGGAGGTTCTGATGAATTGGTCCCTTCCACTTGCGGGACAGATTGGTCCTGCAGGACGCCGTGCGGCGCCTCTATTCTCTGCCTTAACCCTGGTGGCCTTAGTGCTGCCAATGAATGCTGGTTGTTCGGCACTGCCTGTAATGCAGTCGGCTCCAGTGCAAGTGGCAATGCTGGATGGGAAGGCACGCATCAACGAATACAGCGATGTTGAGAAGTTGCGGCTGTCTCAGATACCCAGAACTCCTGATTTTGATCTTCCCACTGGGGTGATACCTGCGACGCACCAAATCGCCAGCGTTGGACCGGGGGCAAAAACGCCGTCCCCTCCACAGCCTGCGTTGAGCGCCGTTCCGCTTTCGGACTCCACCTCAAAAGGTGTCGTCCCAAAAACTAGCGTTGCCAGCCAAGCAATTACTGGGCCCGGACAAAAAAGCTTCACGCCAGCTGATGCGGAATCCTCCGTGCAGTTGCCAATGCTCCGCATCGACGCACCCAAACCGTTTGCGTGGGCGACGACTGGGAAAACCAGCGGTGAGAGATCATTTCAAACTATGACTATCGGGGACGATGGCTATCGTTCACTGGTTATCGGGAGTGTTGCCGGTAACGATCCACTTGCGTTAGAACTTGTGGAACAGCTTGCACGTCATCTGCACGACGGCAAAATGATCCTAGGAGGGTTTCATTGCACTGTCCTCCGCACGCTCAATCCTGATGGCGAAGCGTTGCGCAACGTGTTGAATGCAAAAGGGCAATACATTAATCATGGCTTTCCGAAGGACAATAATATCGCCGACGGCAAGCAGCCCATCGAAGTAAAGTTCCTCCTGAGCCAAATCGAGACGCTCCAGCCACAACGCGTGATTCACATCCGCACAATTGAGGGCAACAATGGACTTATTGCCGCGAATTCTAGTGCCCTAGCGATGGCCCGCGACTCCGGAGGTTGGCTTGGTTTTCGTGTCATTAACTTGCCGGGGAAAGCTGTCTCGGGTTCACTGGAAAGGTATCTCGCCAGTTCAAGTCGTTGCGACATCGTGACATTCGCCATTCCTGCAACAACAAAGAAAACCGAACTCTGGCAGAGTTACGGTGATGCACTTCAAAATCTGCTGTTGAGCGAAGACACAGCGACCCGCGAACTCGCAAGGCAGCAAACGCAGCAATCATCAGCCAATAGTCGTGACGCCAACGACCGATAAGCATTCGTGTCGCATGTGGCCGATCGCAAATCCGCTCCGGTCAGCCGCATGGTACACTAGGTTGAAAATGCTTGAAGCCTCGCGACTTTTCTTGTCTGAACTACGATGCAGCATGTTATCGTGCTGAGATTTTTGGCAGGGGAACAGTTTGCAAGACATGAAGTTACGGCGGATCATAACCACCTAAATTCCATGGATGGCAGCGAGCGATCCGGCAAATGCCTCGCCATGAACCAACGCAAAGTCCGTATTTACGTACAGCAAGAATATAGTACTGGCTGCACGACGGATGAAACCTGCATGTCCGACCAAGCATGGGACTGAGTACAACTTGATAGATTCGAACCATCAGGATCGCGATCGACGTAGGAAAAGACAGAATTCGTTGCAGCCACATTTTTCGCTGTGTCACTGTCGATTCCGACCAAGTCACATCTGTTTTGTCCGGGCGCTTAAGGTTCGTTGGATGCCTCACTGACTGGTTCCTGAATCATCGTAGGGAAGGGTGCGACGCTGCTGTCGCTTTGAACCGCCGTAATTCGTTTTGCCAGCTTCCTGATCAGCGTTCGGAGCGAATTTCGGAAATCCTGCATCGTCGAATCGTCGCGTTGTCGAGGCACCACAATGAGATCGTAACTCTGTGGGAGATCATGCTGCAGGCGTCGAAACGCTTCACGAATTCTGCGACGTTTCAGATTGCGATGCACGGCTGAACCATGCTTCCGCGAAACACTTAAGCCCAAGCGAGCCACTTGCAGGTCATTTGCCGTAGCAAAAATCAGGAGATGATCATCGCCGGCGCGCTGCCCATGCGCATAGATACGTTCGAAGTCTTGCGAAATTCGCAGATGCATTGACTTTGGACACCGATAGCGTGGTTGGTTCATGGCGTCATAACTTGACTGATTCAGCCGGGTGGATTCGTTCAAATGTGACATTTTTTCAACGCTCTCAATTCCCCCCGAACAGATACTTCGGAGCGAAAAGCACGCTACTGCAGCAAAACAGGTAGCCTGCGTATTTTATGTCGGTTGTTCTAATTGTCAGGGTCTTGCTTGTCCTGTCTGTGGCAGTGACGGAAAAACTAGGGCATACGAGACGACCGAAGTTTTCAGAACAGACGATACAACAGGAGAGATCAAATTTAGGCATGATGCCGCGCTCCATTCCATGCAGATTTAATCAAAGTGGAATTTAGCAGCCAATTCACCCAATTTGAATCCCACTCTTCACTTCGCCGTTTTAAACAGAACACAGTGAAATTTCCCCGCCGGTCTCCGAGTTGCTAACTTGCTGTTTCAGGGATGAAAACTATGTCGAATCGAAAATTCATTCGTCGCACATTTCTGGCCGCTGCACTGACCATGTCCGGAGCCCATGCCACAACGGCATCAGCTTTTCAGCAGGGAGAGCATCAACTTAGCCAACCTAGACAGCAGCTTTCACAAGCCAACAGCAATGTGTCCAAGGAACTCAATCGCATGTTCCAAGAGAGCGGCCAACAGATGCCGTCGATGAATGCAAAGGAGCTGCCAAATGCAAACATGCCGATCCAAGGGCAGGTGCGACCGCGTCAACTGCCGACTCAGTTGCAGGGGGCTACACTTTCAGTGATTCCCCCACAATCAAAGCAGACGGCTAGTTCCGGGAAGAAAAGTCTCTTGGGTCGATTCTTCGGTAAAATCCGCGGTGACAAAGACACGAGCAATCCTAACTTTCAGCCTCCCGTGCCACCCAATGACAATCCTCGTGCACCATCAACAGTAACGACAGGAAAAATGCCGCAACACCCAGAAGTGCGGAACACTTCGCCGCGGTTAGGACAGTTGGCACAAAACCCTGAAAAACTTGTAACAACGCCGGCAGCTCATGCGAATAGCCCAACCAATCCGCAGGGAACAAACGGCCCGGCTCAGAATTCTGCTGAGGTTCGAAACGGGGTGGCAAGTCCCAACGTACGGCGATCAGACGCCACGCCGGGGGCGGCAAATGCCAAACTTTCCGCTTCGACACATCCGGGTGCCGCAGGAGAACGCCCACAGTATATTCAACCTGGCTCAGCGCCAGGCTTCATGTCGACGACTGGTGTCACGAAGGTGATTCCGAAACAATCTGCAGCAGCTCCGTCATCGAGAGATAAATTCGAGGATGAGTTCATCCGTGAAACTACGGGCTCAATCACAGAGGCTCAACAGAAGACACTCGCCATTGGGGCGGAAACTGCCGTCGCAAAAACACCAGCAGAGACATTTGATAGCCCGTTCGAGGATTCCGCTGAGTTGTTCGAGGGAACCGAAGTATTGGACCTTGACGCATTGATTGAAATTCCCGGTGCTACGCCTCAACCTGTTGCCGTACTTACGCAAGAAAAACCGACGTTGGCAGCGAAAGCTCCCGAGGCAACTCGGGGTACTGAAGAACATACCGCGTCTGTCAGTGAAGTTATTGAGTCAAACGGAAGCGAAAAAACAGACGTTGAAATCATTCCCAAAACCACTGGCGTTCAATCGGCAGAAAATCCATTCACCGGCGTGAAACTCGACGCTTCAGATGCAGAGTTCTTTGGCGGTCAAGCACCGCCAATTGGAGTCGATGGTGGCTCATTTGGTGCCGCCGCAGCACCGATCGAAGATTTCAATTCCAATCTCCCCGCAATCGATTTGCCGTCGGTTGAGCTACCTCGGGTTGAAGACGGTGCCGGACAAGTTGAACTGCAGCCGACACCGACTCTGCCAACAGCAGATGCAACAGCAGATACGACAGCAGATACGACAGCAGATACGACAGCAGATACGACAGCAGCGGCGACAGCAGCGGCGACAGCAGATGCGACAGAAGCTGCATCTACCGCAACGGGTCATGATGTTGGGCGAGCTGAATTGTTGCCAAGTGTGGAAGTTCCAGAAGCGATGGGTGCCGCCGAGATCGCACAACTACGTCAAAAGACGGATCGGGAACGACGTGAAATGCAGCAGCGACGGATTCTGGCCCGTGCTGATCAAACAGGATTCAAGGGATTCTGTCCAGTGGCTCTGCGGGATGACCAAGAACTTGTCGATTCTAGTGACACATTTACTTCGATATTCGGCCTGCAAACGTATGTGTTTTCCTCCGCTAAAGCCAAAGCAATATTCGACAATGATCCGTCGCGATACGCACCAGCCGCTGGCGGCAACGATGTCGTTGTCTTGGTCAACAGTGGCGAGGAGCAGGCCGGACAACTGGGGTATGCACTTTGGTATCGTGGTCGCTTGTATCTGTTTCGATCCCGCGAAACAATGACTCAGTTCTCCAACGATCCACAGCGATTTGCGAGCCAGTATTGATGTTTCCTAATCTGCGATTTCATCTCGCAATTCTGATGGGACTGTGCGTTGTGGTCGGATGCGTGGAGTCTGGTCAACCATCATCCAAGAAGAATGCGATAGTCAATAGCGTGCCCCGGATCGTCGTGACCAGTGAACCGTTGCTGCAAATGACACAGGCCATTATGGGGGACGCTGCCGACGTAGTGCTGGTCGTTCCCGAGGGGATTTCGTCGCCGGATTGGTCACCCACAGTCGACGATGTGAACATCATGCAGCAAGCCCGGCTGATTTTCTTCAGTGGTGCCGGATACGAACCTTGGAAAGATCGGGTTTCATTGCCGGGGTCACGAACGCGTGATACTGCGACGGGATATTACGACCAATTCATCAGAATACCGGATGCGGTAAAGCATCAACATGGGCCTGATGGTGCCCACAGTCACCCGGGCACTGTCTGGGCAACGTGGCTTGACCCTGCACTGTGTGCCGCTCAGTTGCATCAGGTGAGCGTCGATGGAAGACGTCTTTTCCCGGGGCGAAAACAAACAATTGACGCGGCCGAAGCAAGCCTGTCTGCCGAGCTAAATTCTCTCAACGCCTTGATTGAGACAATCAACTCTGCCGCCAATAATGAAGCTCTTACGCTGTTTTCCGACGCACCACACTATCAGTATCTCACTCGCCGCCTTGGTTGGACGCTGAATTATCTGCACTGGGATTTGGCAGACACGATTTCAGATGCAAACCGGACGGAACTGCTCGACGCCTTCAAGGCCGATCCCAGCAATGTCTTGACACCGCAGAACAGTCGGATCTTTCTACTCGACCTCCGGCACTCAACAGCCACTGAAGACTTCGTCCGCCAGTCCGGCGGGATTGTCGTCCGCATTGACTTATGTGAAAATGCTAGCCCTAAAGTCCATTCGCTCCCCAACCGCCTAAAACAAAACCTAGCACGAATTCGTGATGCGATCGACGAGTATAAGTGTCGGTAAGAAACAGTGACGCTGAGTGATTACTTGCATCAACGAACCTAAAGTTACAAACGCGAATGCGCATTTCGCCGGGCACGCATCTTCATCGCGGGTTTCGTTGAGATGTTTTCTTGTCGCCGGATTCGCCAGCATTCGCGTTAAATAACGCATTCTTTCGAATTCGGACGAATCCAGCTACGTGCCACGTGGGCAGGCGATGGACAAAAAAACCGCAGAACCCCGTGCTGCGTTCATACGGCTCTAATTGCAACAATTGTCAGTCGGATCAGTTTTTTCGACGAGGAGGTCGACCACCGTCCCGTCGACCGCGGGTTTCCGCGCGGCGCGCGTGCTCTTCCGAGGGTGTTCGAAGTGCTAGACTACCGATCGCTTCTTCCCAAGTCGGAATGTCCTGAAACTCGGCAGCGACGAGTGGCGGACGAGGGCCACGACGGCTTTCACCTTCGTCGCTCACAGATACCGCCCGCGGCTGGCGCTCCGCGTTAGGATCTCGCGGAGGCCGAGGTTCGCGAGCCGGCCGTGATGGCTCTGAATCCTGAGCTGGTTGAGCATCCCGCGGAGGTCGCGACTCCCGGCTTGACTGACGAGCCGAGCGTTCTCCTGATTCCGGTTCACGAGGTTGGCGATCCTCTTGACCGCGTCCTCCACCCTGACCCCTACTGGGGGAACGTTCACTGCGTGCGGGTTCGGTTTGCGTAGGCTTACTACGCGTCCCCTTGCGGCCACGTGGCTGTTCATCATTGTCCTCGATGTCACCAAAGTCTGTCAAATCGACATTGTCGACAACCGAGTCCTCCTCCTCCTCCATATTGTCTTCATCACGCGCCGGACGACGTCCGCCGAGAGCCGAGCGTTCCTCCTCGCGAATTGGTTCTCGGGAATCTTCGCCTCCACGCCCACGTCGCCCACGTCGCCCACGTCGAGGACGCTCAGCACCACTTTCCGCATCGCTGGGTTGCTCGCCTTGGTCGTCCGCATCGGCCGGCTCAGACTTTCGAGCTGCGGGAGAAGGAGGCTCCTCCTGAATGCTACGCTGAGCCTTCACGCTGCCAGCAGACACGCTGACAAAATCTTCCTGATCTTCTTCGAACATGATCTCGCTAAAGTCGTCGTCAAAGTCCACTGTGCGTCCGATGGTCCCTGATACTTCTGCTGCTGCTGGTGCAGCTGATTCGGTTTCTTCCCGACGCCCACGACCACGCCCACGACCGCCACGCCGCCGACCACGCCGACGCGGTACAGCATCTTCGTCATGGGTTTCTGTCGGAGTCGCCTGAACGACTTCTTCTTCCTCTTCATCCAAATCAGCGACCACGTGTCGAATTGCTGCAGCCGGCGGTGTTTTCTTCGCGTCGTCCCAAACCCAGCCCTCAAGCTCATTCCAGTGTTCATCATCGGCTGATGGCGACTTACGACTGAGATCTCCACCCTGCCCTGCAGGTGCGCGATCTGATCCGCGGCTCTCAGCACGATCTGTTGTTTGAGATTGTTGAGTGCGGTTGCTCCGCGGTGCTGGGCGTTCGTCACGCGGTGCTGGGCGTTCGTCACGTGATGCTGGGCGTTCGTCACGTGATGCTGGGCGTTCGTCACGTGATGCTGGGCGTTCGTCACGTGATGCTGGGCGTTCGTCACGTGAT
>Ga0209553_1000173_pt1 | contig 32835 bp, 34 predicted proteins | sample LauGreFBDMM110DN_2_FD_188217 | JGI IMG/M metagenome (GOLD analysis project Ga0209553, IMG submission 188217) | Freshwater lake microbial communities from Lake Michigan, USA - Fa13.BD.MM110.DN (SPAdes) (version 2) | ecosystem: Environmental > Aquatic > Freshwater > Lake | place: Lake Michigan...
CATGAGGCCGAGGACATTACGCTTGACGTTAAAAATACCAGCAATGTGATTCTTCGCGCCGTTGGGATTGCCAGCGTTGCTGACCTTGCCGCTGGCCTCGCAGTAACGGAACGCAACTTGGCCTTTATCTTCAATTTCTTTCAGTGTCTTGGTGTCGGCGTAAAAGTTACCCTCGTTATGGGCAATGTGAAAGCGAATGACATCGCCTTTCTTGTAACGCGACATAAAAGCACTCTTGGTTTGTTCAACCTTCAAGTGGACGTCGGCGCAGATGAATTTCAAACCGCGATTGCGCATCAATACGCCCGGCAGCATTCCGGTTTCAGTTAGGATTTGAAAGCCGTTGCAGATCCCAATGACACGAACACCTTTCGCAGCTTGGCGCTTCACTTCAGCCATGATCGGTGACATCGAGGCCATGGCCCCGCAGCGTAAATAATCGCCATAAGAAAAGCCGCCTGGCACGACGATCAGATCAAGCTTTGGGAGCTTGGTTTCCTGGTGCCAAATCATGGCGGGGGCTTTTCCGGTGCTCTGCTCGAGCGCAATTGCGACGTCGCGATCACGGTTGGAGCCAGGGAAAACGATGACTGCGGCCTTCATTCGTCGAGGTCCACCGTGAAGTTTTCAACAATCGTATTGGCCAACAGGGTCTTGCACATCTTTTCCACCTCGGACTTGGCTTTGGCCTTGTCCTTGGTCTTCAAGGTCAGTTCGATGTACTTACCCTGGCGAACATCGATGATGTCTTTGAAGCCGAGGCCGCCCAACGCGTGTTCCACGGCTTTGCCTTGGGGGTCGAGTACGCCCGATTTCAGGGTGATGTGAACTTTTGCCTTCAACGGTGATCTCCTCATAGTTCAATCCCCGGATCATGACCGGGGATTGAGAAATTATTTACTGGATCGTCGCGGTGCCCTTAACATCAGACGGGCCGCTTTCGGGCAATATGCCCAGTCGTCGCGCCACCTCTTGGTAGGCTTCTTCAATCTTGCCCATGTCGCGGCGGAAGCGGTCTTTGTCCATCTTCTCGTTGGTTTTCACGTCCCACAGGCGGCAATTATCAGGCGAAATCTCATCAGCCAGAATAATCTGCAAATCGCCGTTGTCGTGGAACAAGCGCCCGTACTCGACTTTAAAATCGATGAGCTTGATGCCGATGCCCAGGAAAAGTCCGGTCAAGAAGTCGTTGATGCGCAGCGACATATTTAGCATTTCATCAATCTCGTGGATCGACGCCCAGCCAAAGCCAGTGATGTGCTCTTCCGAAACCATCGGGTCGCCCAGCTGATCATTCTTGTAATAGTACTCAACGATCGAGCGCGGCAGGCGCGTTCCTTCGTCGAGGGCGAATTTCTTGGAAATCGAACCGGCGGCGATATTGCGTACGACCACTTCAACCGGAATGATCTCGACCTGCTTTACTAATTGCTCGCGCATATTGAGCCGGCGGACAAAGTGCGTGGGGATTCCCACTTCTTCTAAGCGCTGCATCAGGTATTCAGAAATACGGTTATTGAGCACGCCCTTGCCGGTGATCGTACCCTTCTTCTGGTTATTGAACGCCGTGGCGTCATCTTTGAAGTACTGGACCAATGTTCCAGGCTCAGGGCCTTCGAACAGAATCTTAGCTTTGCCTTCGTAGATTTGTTTGCGTCGCGCCATGGCGGGGCTTTCCCCTTGAATGAAATACAACCGAGATCGACGCCGGAATGGCAGCAGATGTGCCGCTCGGAGAAGTGCTATAGCAGGCACCAATCAGCGCGACAACATGGGCGAATGAAGTGCGCTTATGGCACGTTTTTAAAGGCCTAGGTGATTTTATCCACAGGCATGGGGAACAGCGATAGGGGTGCGTAAGGAACAGAATCGGGCCGCCCGGCGGCGAACAGCCAAGGGGGCCTGGTCTGCCGGTCATGGGTTGCCGCGATGGAGGGCAGGGCGAGCAGCGAAGAGGATGAGGTACCAAAACCGTTGTCCAGCTTGAAGGTCATGGCTTGATAAGGGCTATCTTTCGCATCTGTCGTTCCCATCAGGCCTGCCCAAGTATCCCATTGCCCATTTGTCGGATCGGGCGGGCTTGCGTGCTCGAACTTCGGTAGAAACGTCGCGATGCGCGACTCAGTTGGGTCGTTGCGTTCGCCCGCTGTAAACATCGATAGGCCATCGGGGATGCGCTCAAGGTACATACGTGTTGCGCCATCGCGCAAGGCCAACCACCAGGCGTCGCGGTTATCAGCAATGATCATGTTGAAGGGTCGGTAAGCGCGGAGTGAAATATCAGAAAGGACGGCGGCGGCATCATTCGCGTCAGCATGATCAAGCGCCTCAAGCACCAATTCGCCGCGTGAGCGTTTGCCATCCTGTGGGCCCAGCGTGCCGTGGCGGTTAAGAATGCAGGCCACAACTCCCGTATCATTGAGCCCCATCCATGTGCCGCCTGCCAATTCATCCAGCCCGGCCATGACATCGGGCCGGTCGGGCCAATGGCGGGCTGGGGGTTTCCAGGGCCGGATGAGCATTTCGTCTCGGTTGGCCCCAAGGATTAAAGGCCATTCGTGGGTCGGTCGGCGGAGAATAACGACGGTACACATGGGCGCACCCTTGGCTTACTTCGTAAATACGTCAATGAAAATTGTCGCAGATCAAGCTGTTGATTGCGCCCATGGCGCACTATCTGTATATGGTCGGCGAGAAAATCGAACAATCAGCGATACAACTTTAGCGAGGACTTATGAGCGACGCATTTCAAGAGCGCGAAAAAGGTTTCGAGCGCAAATTCCAACTCGATCAAGACCAAATGTTCAAGGTCGCCTCGCGTCGGGATAAATTATTCGGCATGTGGCTGGCGGGTAAACTCGGTTTGTCCGGGCCTGCCGCCGAGCAATACGCCAAAGACGTGCTCAGTTCTAATTTTGATGCGCCCGGAGACGACGATATGTTGGCCAAAGTGCGCATAGACCTGGACGCCAAGAAGGTTGTGATTGCGGATGCCGACCTGCTGAGCAAACTCCACGATATGCGCGACGAAGCGGCTCGCCAAATCATCGGTGAAAGCAAAAAATAGTTTTTCGCGCTCACCTCGGGGGAGGGGCGATGCGAATATTTTTAGGCTGTATCTTTGCTGTCGTTGCGACATGGCAAACGCTTGCCGCTGAGCCCAACACATTTCGCGATTGCGCCGACTGCCCTGAGATGGTGGTGGTTCCGGCTAGCTAATTTGCCATGGGCGCGCCTGATGATGAACCCGACCGGCAAAGCTGGGATGGCCCACCCACCAAAGTCACCATCCCCAAGCCATTCGCGCTTGCAAAGTATGAGGTAACGCGCGGCCAATTTGCCAAGTTTGCGGCGGCGACCCAACGCTCCATCGGCGCCAACTGCCGCAAGTTCAATGGCACATGAAATGCCGACCCTGCGGCTGATTATCGTAAGGCGAACTTCCCGCAAACCGACAAACATCCGGTCGTGTGTATGGTCCTGTTAAGGCGTTATTTTTTGAAAACAACGAGTCCTTTGTTTATCTCGCAATTCCAAGCTCAGATTTAGCCGACTTTCTGGCACATAAAACCCTATCTATTGAAGGCACGTTATCCATTGTCGTGGAAAAATTTTGCGCAGTTGTCTACTGCGATTCTCCCCATTACACAGTGAAAATTATATCTGTATGTCGACCGACAAAAACACAGACTCGAGGGGAAAACTCAACCGACCTTGGCTGTAGTAGCTAAGCAACAATAGAAGAAATTACGCCTCTCCAAACACGCGCTTGAAAATCGTGTCCACATGTTTGGTGTGGTAGCCCATATCGAACAAGGCTTCGACGTCGGCGGCCGGAATTTTGGCGATCACGTCAGGGTCGGCTTTCAGCAAGTCCAGCAGTTGCCCGCCACCGTTCCACACCTTCATCGCGTTACGTTGAACCATCACATAGGCGTCCTCGCGGCTGGCGCCCGCTTGCGTCAGTGCTAGCAACACGCGCTGTGAAAACACCAGGCCACCCATCATATTCAAGTTCCGCGCAATCGCTTCGGGGTACAGCACCAGCTTATCAATGACGTTGGTCATGCGGGCTAGTGCGAAATCTAGCGTGATGGTGGCGTCGGGGCCGATGTAACGCTCGACCGAGGAATGCGAGATGTCGCGCTCGTGCCATGTTGTTACGTTTTCCATGGCGGGTGTCACGTAGCCACGAATGACGCGCGCGAGACCCGTCAGGTTCTCGGTCAGAACAGGGTTGCGTTTATGCGGCATCGCCGACGAACCCTTTTGGCCGGGCGAGAAATATTCCTCGGCTTCACGCACTTCGGTTCTTTGTAAGTGCCGGATTTCAGTAGCGACGTGTTCGATGGAGCTGGCGATCACTCCCAGTGTGGCGAAGAACAGCGCATGACGATCACGCGGAATAATTTGGGTTGAGACGGGCTCGATACACAAGCCCATACGATCAGCAACGTATTCTTCGACGCTGGGGTCGATATTAGCGAACGTACCGACCGCGCCCGAAATGGCGCAACTGGCAATATCATCTCGCGCCGCCACTAGGCGTTTTCTGTTGCGTTCGAACATGGCGTAGAAGCCTGCGAATTTCAGGCCCATGGTCGTGGGCTCGGCATGAATGCCGTGGCTGCGGCCCATGCACACGGTCATTTTGTGCTCAAGCGCACGTTTTTTCAGCGCGACGAGCAGATCGTCGATGTCTTTGAGCAGCAGCGCCGATGCCTGCACCAACTGAACCGAAAAGCAGGTATCAAGTACATCCGACGATGTCATTCCCTGGTGGACGAAGCGGGCATCGGGCCCGACGTACTCGGCGAGGTTGGTCAGGAACGAAATCACATCGTGTTTGGTTTCTTTCTCAATCTCGTCAATCTGGGCGATGTCCCACTTGCCCTTGTCCCACACCATCTTAGCGGCGGATTCGGGGATCACGCCCAATTTGGCCTGGGCGTCACAAGCATGGGCCTCAATCTCGAACCAAATCTGGAACTTATTGTCGGCGTCCCAAATCTTGGTCATGGCGGGCCGGGCGTAACGGGGAATCATCGAGCCTCTCTGCGGGTAGGGATAGATGCTCTGTATAGTCAATTCTGCGTGCCCTCGCCAGTACGACATTGGGGCGAAGACCCAGCAATAACTGCGGCGGCCGTCCCCATGCATCAGATTGACTTCCCTGTCTGTGCTGCATTGTCTATCGTGCTTCGATAACCGTATTGAGGATGGAAGACATGGTAGAAGACAAAAAAAGTAACAACTGGCCTGTGAATGATCCTGGCGATGGCCGCAACCCGGTGTATTTCGAAAACCCGATGATCGATGCGCTTGTCACGGTTACCATGGAACTGGGTGCGGCGCAGTGGGTGCAGCAAGAGCGCCTGCGGATCATGGAAAAGTTGCTGACCGAAAAAGGCGTGGTCACCACCGAGATGATCGAAAAATACGTATCCAGCGAAGACGAGCGCCAAGCCGCCAGAAAGAACCGAGATGCGCATGTCACCCGCCTTTATGGCGCGTTCACCAAGCTGCAGAATTAGTGGTTAAAGCAACCCTTGCGTCTTGAACGACACATGCCCGCCCCGGCTGAGGATGAGGTGGTCATGCAGCGTCAGCCCAACCGCCCTGGCCGCGTCTTTGACTTTGCGGGTCATCTCAATATCGGCTTGTGAAGGTTTCGGGTCGCCCGAAGGGTGATTGTGAACCATGAAAAAATTCTAGCTTTCACCGCTAGCTACAAATTACTCCAGACTACCCTAGAACACGAAATAGCTCATTGAAAAATAACGATAAATGACTTCATCACTAAAAATTTCTAAAGTAAAGTAGTGGCTTGAAGCAGCGAACAAACCGACAACAATACCGCCAACACAAATGATCACCGACCGCCATATCAAGGGTGCCATCACGAGAGCAGTGACTGGCCGAAACCGAATCGAATTGCGCGTCTCAGGGGACCGTGGCGGGGGGCGGCTTAGCCGCCGTGGCGTTGAAACGATTTCAGTGTCTCATCAATCAAAAAAGCGTCAGTTAAAATTGTGCGCACATGGGCCGACGCGTTGAGATTGTCGACCAATTGCGAGCTAATGGAGGGCACGGCTAGCACAACGCCAATCGCAACCCCAGCACGGCCCGCATCATCCGCAACAAGCTTTAAAAAATCTGAAAAATCGACGGTCTTGGCCAAGTCCTGTCGCAATTCACCGCTCAAAACATTTGGCAAGGCTTCTAGCGCCTCGCGCAAGCCTTTTAACACTGAGCGAATCGATGCGCTGCCTGTGGCTTCGGTATCGCGGCCTTGCGCCGCATAGGCCAGCATAAACTCGTAGCTTGCTTCAATAGTGTCGATGCAAGCTTCGACAGAACTGGCACCTGATCCAATCATTATTGTCCCTCGCGGCGTGGCGTATGGTCGGTCCATAGTGCGGGGTCGTGATTGGCTGTCATTTCATCTCGCGAAATCCAACCAAATGCCATAGCCCGTAAATAAAATAATTTCTCGGGCCGTATCGCAAAGTAAACATGCAACACTATCAGCGACACAAAGATCAGCGCCGCCAGCCCATGTAGGACGTAAACAAGGCCCCAGGTTTCGGCACTGATTAGGTAGGGATCGCGCGTCCAGAGGGGCGAATCAATTTTGGCCATCATCACAAGGCCGGTTGCAATGGCTGCCAAGCAAAAAAATGTGACGGCGTGATGCATCAGTCGTTGTGCCAATGAATACTTTCCGGGTTTGGCTGCATCACCTTTTCCTAGCAGTGACGACACGGCGGTTGCGTCGCTGGCCGTAAACCACATAGATCTCAGACTCTGCCAAAACAGTGCGCGGATGATATGGCCCAGAACAATTAGACTCAGTAGAAGGCCCGCGACCCAGTGAACCAGCAGCCACTCAAACGAGATGCCGAGCTTTGGTGCAAACCCCGTGATCAGCAACGCAAACATGGCGGCAGCCATCACCCAGTGAAAGGCGCGGTCAATTAGTTTGTGGCGTTCAATGCGTTGTGATGACATGCGATTGACGATTGCTCTGGGGCTAATCGCGCTGCATGATGGCCATAACGATGGCATGACATAAAACAAATATCACGGCAGCGCCAAGAAACACCCAAAAGAGATCAAACGAAACCCCCTCAAGGGTCGTTTGGCCCCACGCATTGCGGCTATAGCGAAAAAGATCCATTTCAGAAAACCCAAAATCAACTATCTCGGATTGCGCGCTTCACTAAGTTTTCCATCAGCGGAATCTTGAAGTGATTGAAGTTCAGCGGCGCGGCCCCACGCGCGGCAGACGACGCCGCCAAAGTCGCCGTATCATCGTTTTTCGCGCTGCCTTTAACTATGTCTTCCACCGCGTTCAACCGGCGTGGCACGCACTCGACGGCGCCGCAGACGATCCGAATATCCTCGATTACTCCATCGGCTTTCACTTTCATGGCTGACGCCACGTTGACCAATGCGAAGTCCCATGTGTTCCGGTCGGCGACTTTCTCGAAATAGAACTTTGCCCCAGCCCATTTGGACGGGATGCGAATAGTGGTGAGAATGTCGCCGGGCTCTAACATCGTCATGTGCGTAATATTCACCGCAGGCCCGATGAAGTATTTGTCTGCGGGCAGAATACGTTCGCCTTTGGAGCTGCGGATCACAAATTCAGCCTCAAGCGCCACCATGACCGGCGCGGTGTCTGACGGTGTCACTGCCACGCAGCGCGAAGCCCCAAACAGGCAATGCTCGCGGTTCATACCTTGCGGCGTTCCGGCATAGCAGGTGTTACCGCCAGCGCGGTAGCAATCCATGCCTGCACGATAATACCAGCACCGCGCGTCTTGGCTGAGGTTACCGCCAATGGTGCCAACGGTGCGGATTTGTGGGCTGGCCACGCGGCTCGCCGCCGTTGCCAGTAAGCCAAACTTTTCTTTGATGATGGGGTTAGCCGCAATCTCAGCCAAGGTCGTCATGGCGCCGATCTCAAGGCCCGCCTCTGTTTCACGTATACCTCTCAGCGCCTCGATGCCGCTGAGATCAATCACCGCCTCGGGGCGTTTGGCGCGGTCTTTGAACCAGTCTAAACTGTCTTGGCCACCAGCCATTTTCCAGGCTTTGACCCCGTATTTATCCAGAAGCTTCAGTGCGGTTTCGATATCTGCCGGTTGGAACAGGTCGAACTTTGGCATCATGTCTTTGGTCATGGTTGCGCTCCCGTCACTGTGTATTCACGGCCAAGACTTTGTATGACTGCGGGCGCTTTGCTACCGCATTCACAATCATGTCTGGCATGACAGGCGTACGATTAAAGTAGTGTCCACCCAGCGCATCGGAAATCGCCGACAACAAGGCCGATGCTGCGCACCCCATCAACGGTTCGCCCACGCCCTTCACGCCAACAGGGTTTTGCGGATCGGGTTTATCAACCCATCCCACTTGCATTTCAGATGGCACATCCAGGTACGAGGGCGGTTTGGACTGATAGAAGCCGACGTTAGCAGGCAGGCCGTTTTGCGGGTCGTAAACCACGCGTTCAAGTGCTGCCATGCCGATCCCCATCACGCCGCCCCCACGAATTTGATTGGCCAAGCCTTTGGGGTGCAGCACCGTGCCGCAATCAGCTGTGGCCACGTAGTCCAGAATTTCCCACTTACCTGTCTCGATATCTAATTCGATGTGCATGAACGCCGCAGCTAAGGCGGGCACGTGGTCTTTCATTGGGATGGTGTCTTTGGCCACGCCAATCAGGCCGCTGCCCGCCAAGGCTTCAACAGATCTTTTAGTTAGGTCATTGAGTTCAGCAGCGATCTCCTTGCCACTATACTTGCCGCCCAGCTCGATGGCTTTCTTTGCAGCCTCGGCAAAGGTCATTGATTTGTTTGCATCTGCTTTGGCGGTTACCTTTTCTTCGGCCACCACATAGTCTTCAGGCTTGCCACCCAAAGTTTGGGCCGCAATCTCTTGCAGCTTTTGTTTGGCATCTATTGCGGCCACATAATTGGTGCGGCTCATGGTGAAGGATGTGTTGCTGCCGAACTGGCCGTTATTCCACGGCAAGTGGTTGTCGGTGCGGCCACGCTCTAGCACCACATTTTCCCAGTTACAGCCCAGCACTTCAGCCGCCACGCGCGATGTGGCTGCGTACGAATACGTCCCCAAATTGCCGATACCGGTATGAATGTGAATTTTGCCATCGGGCTTGATGACTAGTAGACCATCGAAACCTGCGCTGCCTGCCGGGTGGTATGCACGCCCCACGCCGATGCCCGTGACCTTCGAGCCCTTGCGCTGGCCGCTCAGCTTTTTCTTCTCGTTCCAGCCGAATTTGGCTGCGCTAGCCATCAGCGCCTCCGAGATATATGCGCTGGAGACAGGCGTTTGACGCTCTTCAACTTTTGAACCGGTTGTCGGTGCGTTGATGCTGCGAATGGCCAAACGGTCGAGTTTCAGCTCGCGTGCAGCTTTGTCCAGCAGTGGCTCCATCATGCAGGCTAGTTGGTTCTGCCCCGGTCCGCGTTGTGCAGTGCTGAGGGGAAGATTTGTGAACACCGAAATACCACGCCACCGCATATTCATTGGCTGATAGACCATCGACAAGGCCCCGCCGACATTGCGGAAATCTGGGAAGCCTTCGGTCGCCCCATTCTGTTGCACGACATAGATGTCGGCAGCAGTGATACGGCCGTCTTTGCGAAAACCGATCTTGATGCGGCCCTGGATGCCTGTGCGGCGCGAGCCCAAGAAATACTCCTCGGCGCGCGTCAGGCGCATCATGCAGGGCCGGTTGATTTTCTTCGACATATGCGCCGGTATGGTAGCCACAACATAGGCGCTGCCTTTGGACCCAAAACCGCCGCCACAAAATTCAGAGATCATCACTAAGTCTTTTGGAGCAACGCCAATCATCTCGGCGTAAAGCGGCAGTGGGTACGACTGGCTTTGGGTCGAGACATGGAAGTAACACTTTCCATTCTGCCAATAGGCCATTGCGCTTCGTGGTTCCATGCTGTGGTGAGAATGGGCTGCCGTCACAAAGGTTTCGTCCATCACCAGTTGGGCTTCACTAAAACCTTTGTCCAAATCACCCAGCTTCCATTCCGCCAAAGGTTCGCCCATGGGCAGTTTGGTGTCGCCAGCCTCGGCAAAATCTTTCGCCGTCCACTTGATCTTCTTCATCTCAGGCATGCCGCGGACACCAACGTTGGCGTCGGGGTAAACGTCGGGGCCGCCCGGATAAAGGCTTTGCAGTGGGTCTACGGTAAAGGGTAATGGCTCGTAGTCGATTTTTATTTTTTCCAACGCATCAGATGCCGTGGTTTCATCTTCAGCGGCGATGGCTAGGATTGGCTGGCCCACGTATTTGGGCTCCATCGTCAAAATGGGGTCGCGCGGCAGCGGGAACGAGGGCACATCCTCGGGCAATAAAATCCCCAACACACCTTTCATCTTCAACGCTTCGGCGGCGTCGATGTTGCGCACTTTGGCGTTCGGCATGGGGCTGAGCAAAAGTTTAACAAACACCATGCCCTCGACGCGAAAGTCTTCGGCATATTTTGCTTTGCCCGTCACTTTGGCGCGAACATCGGGAGGCGTGAAATCTTTTCCGATCAGAGAGTATGCCATGTGTGATGCTCCTCGCTATTAGGCCGATTTCGCAGCGCGCATGACCGCGTTGAGATAGTGATCATATGCGCCACAACGACAAAGGTTGCCGGCCATGGCTTGGCGGGCTTCTGCGCGTGTTGGCTTCGGGTTGGCTTTCAGCAAGCCTACTGCTGACATCACCTGGCCGGGCGTGCAGAAGCCACACTGGGGACCCAATTCGTCGATCATGGCCTGTTGCACCACATGAAGTTCGCCGTTGGGTCCTTCCAGACCTTCAACGGTCGTCACCGCACGGCCACGCACGCCATGAGTTAATGTCGAGCATGAGTTATGACCCACATCGTTGATCAGCACCGTACAGGCACCGCACTCGCCGCGGTCGCAACCCAGCTTGGTGCCAGTCAGGCCTAGCTTGTAGCGCAGCGTCATGGCCAGGGTTTCGTTGGGCAGAATGTCGACACGACGGTCTTGGCCATTGACCTTTAAGGTGATCAGACGCTCCACCGAGCCTGCCGCCGGTGCGCTACCATCTGAACATCCAGCCAAATAATAAGCAGCTGCTGACGTCGCTGCGCCTGAGGCAATGATGCTTTTAATGAATCTGCGTCGCGTGACCGGGTCACGCCCAATGGCCATGTCATCCGTTGTCGCCATGTCGCACCCTCAAACACCAAGACAAATTACAAGTTAAGAATGCCCGCTCGGTACAAGGTCCGACAAGGGCGAAATTCAGGACGGCGATCACAAAAGTCGATCATCACCTGATTATGGACGTACACGCAAGGGTGCGCCAACGCCCACCGCGACAAAACATGCCACTGGTAACCACCAATTACTAAGCTACACCCGCCGCAATACAGCAAACGCGCGATGATTTGCAGCGGCTTTGTGTTTATCAACTCATTGAACTAATTCAATATTTCAAGCTGCCAAATTTAATGGCTTGTCATGCACCACAACCTGGGAAATTTCGCTATAGGTTGCTACCCAATTGTATCGTCTCGACTCTTTTTGCCTCGACGTTCTGACAAAAGAGAATAGCCTAGCCATGCCAGTGAGACACCAATCGGTATAGCGGCGAGCCGCTGGATTTCATCGGGGAGCAGCACGGCTGCAGATGTCAGTAGAGCAGTAACGACTTTCAGCACCTCGATCTGCCTTAACTTGAAAATAAGCTGCTCTGCGCCTAAACTACCTTTTCCCATCTTCAGCTCCTTCTATACGGGTCAATTCTCTCAAATAGACCGGTACAAAAAAGCCGTCAGGTCAATGACGCCGGCCTGCACGTTGGTGATCAAATGCTGCGGGAACCCGGTGCGGGAACCCGGTGAAGGCGCTCTCGGCTTTGATGTTGTCGTGATACGTGTGCGTGCCGAGGCAAGAGTAGCGCGACGAAGCGGGTGGGCGCAGGCCGTCATCTGCGCTAGGTTAGTTATGATGAACGCGACGAGGAGAGCGCCATGAACACCACCACAGCGCCATGGGCTGCGCAGTTTAGCGCTGCCGAGATTGATCGCCGCGCACTCTTGATTGGGGCATCGTCCGCGGCGGCCGGGCTGGCTGCGCAAGCCGGATGGTCGCGCGAGACCAATGCAGCCGAGGCCTGGGACCTGATCATTGTCGGCGGTGGCACAGCCGGATTGCCAGCGGCGATTTTTGGCGCCCGTCGTGGGGCCAAGGTGCTGATCATCGAGGCTTCGCTGCAAATCGGCGGCACGCTGTTCTTGTCCACCGGTCAAATGAGTGCTGCAGGCACGCGACTGCAAAAAGAAAAAGGGATTCAAGACAGCGCACAATTGCACTTCGATGACGTGCTGCGCATTAGTCGGCGTACAGTGCGTCCCGAGTTGGTGCGCTTAGCGGTCGATAACGCTGCGACCACGTTTGATTGGTTGATGGAGAATGGTCTGAAGCCCTTGCCAGAGCATCCCATTCTGGGGGCCGCGCACGAACCCTACAGCGAGAGGCGCTATGCGTGGGGCCCGGAAGGCGGCATGTCGATTTTGGAAGCTATCGAACCTTTGGTACTGGCGGAGGAAAAGAAAGGCAGCTTGACCATTAAACGTGGACTTCGCGCACGCGAATTATTGCAGCGCGGTGGTGCGGTGGTGGGCGTGCGTGCGGAAATCGACAGCGGCCAAATGCTAGACTTCGAAGGCCGAACGGTGCTGCTGGCCAGCGGAGGGTATGCTTCAAACCCCAAGATGTTCTACGACCTCAGTGGCTACAAACAGTACGGGAATGCCTCGTACCCTTACAGTCAAGGCGACGGCTATACGATGGCGCTGGCGGTGGGCGGCTTCACGCGCGGTAAAGAGAATTATATCTGCGGTTCGCCGCGTATTATGGCCAGTACCGACGAACCGGCTGTGCCCGAAACGCGCTGGATTTTATTCCCTGAGCGTCGTCAGCCGTGGGAGATTCAGGTGAACGCGCGTGGCCAGCGCTATGTGGCTGAGGACAACCCCAGTGTTGACGAGCGCGAGAAGGCGCTTGTGCAACAGCACGATATGCGCACATGGCTGGTGTTCGACCAGGCGATTTTCGATGCCGCGCCGTTGGGCATTGAAGGATGGGACAAGACACGACTGATCGAGGCATTCAAATCGCACCCCGTATTCTATAAAGCCGACACGTTGGCCGAACTTTCCGCCAAAAGCGGCGTGGATGCAGCAGGCCTGCAAGCCACCTTGGCGCGCTATAACAGTGCGCAGGCGAAAGGCGTTGACACTGACTTTGCGCGGAAGCATATGCCGTTGCCGATTCAGAAAGCGCCGTTCTATGCCGTACGTCAGCAGGGGATGTCGGTGAGCTCGACGGTGGGCATTGGCGTTGATGAGAAGCTGCGTGTGATCCGCTCCGGTGGTATGCCCATCAACGGCCTCTATGCCGCCGGTGAAATTCTGGGCTCGGGCCAATTGATGGGTAAATCCGCCGTGGGCGGCATGATGGTGACACCGGCACTCACGTTCGGGCGCTTGTTGGGCCAATCCATGCTGCCGCTGAGGGCGTGAATAAGCTTCAGTCCACTATCCCTTCCATTTACCCCGTACTGGCGTATTCGTGATGAAAACCGCCGAGGTGAGGGTGAGCGATGCGCGACTAACTGACCAAGGCGTAAATTATTGGACTGGTGATCAGGAGTGGGATGCTACTATTGTGCCCCCAATTGCTGCGAAGCCCATCCATAGGGCCATCGCTATCATCATCAGATTTTCCGTGAGAGAGATGAGGCCGAGTGGCACGTTGCTGGAACCGCCGGCGCACGCACACTTAAGCTCGCGTTTATCTATGTAAACGGCTTTGACTACCGAAAACGCCCCCACAGATCCGATGAATAGGGCTACCGGCACGGAAACCCAGGCTAAAGCTCCTGAGAGCATAAGAACGCCAGCGACCCCTTCCGCATAAGGATAGACGTAGCTGTAAGGAACCCATCGCTGAGCTAGCAGATCATAGTTCAGAAACATCGTAGCGAAAGTCCCCACGTTCTGAAGCTTCAACATCGCCAGAATGATCATTGAAAGCGCGATGAACCATTCCCCAGCCATCAAGGTGAAGACGTTGCCGAAAGCGGCGTGACTTGCGGCCATAGCTGAAAGGGCCGTCATCGTGAACAGTACAATAACCGGCCGGTAGCTCAGCACATTGGGATTGGGAACGTGCCGCCCTAGAAAGCGGCGCGTGTCATCGTAGCCGCCAATACGGTTCCCTTCGATAAACACCTGCGGTGTAGTGGAAACACCGTGCTCTGTTTTGAAAGCATCGGTTTCCGCACGACTAGTGAGGTGGTGGTCCTCTACATCGAAGCCGGACCTTTTGAGTAAGTCCTTTGCCTTTAGGCCATACGGGCAAGTATGGGCCGGCATTAACATTCTATAGATGATTGCTTTCTTGGCTGCAGAGGGCTTCTTTGTCGTGTTCAACATTGCTTCAAGTCTTCCCAGTCTTGTTTTCGGGTCGGCCAGTATACAGGGTCAGTACCATCCCTTCGGCAGCGAAAGCTGTTCTGCGTGCTTCGGTCCAGGCCGTTATGGCTGCGGTCATTGCAATCACATCCCGCCTATTCATTCTTTACCTTTCGAAAATGCCCACATCAGACCGCCGAGCGACATTTCATTCATCGTGCGTTTTGTTAACAATAGCACTGGTTCAGAAGTAGATGAAAGCATAGGCGAGGAGGGTCTGATTGGCATAATCAACTTGATTGACATTAATGTGATGGCTGCTCTGTTCTCAGGCAGCCGCAACCTCCCGAGCCTTTGGCTGGCGTCGCCGCCCGATTGCCTTCGTGCCGTATCATAGTCGAAAGCCAAAAATGTAGCCGAGATTCGCTGGGTGGGTGCTACAGCTATTGCTATTGGAGCGAACTACGCGCTGCTGTTATGAAACTCTCGTTGGTATTGGATTGAATTTTTATACTTGGGGTTGATCACTTTTGAGCGCTTACTTTCTTGGATCTTTGGTTTCCATCGGCTTTAGTGTGCTGGTTGCCTGTACGGCTCATGCTCAGTCCACAACAGCGGCTGCATCCTCAGCGACCGGTGACAATGCGGCAGCCCGCGCGCGGGATGCCTTTGGGGAACGGGTCGGTCAAGAGCAGGTTGGTCTTTATAATGAAAATCAAGTGCGTGGCTTTGATTTGGCGACCACTGGCGCTTACCGCCTTGAAGGCCGGTACTTTCTTCGTGAATTTCAACTCCCCGACATGATCTTGGACGGTGTGACCGTCAAAGTCGGCACCAATGCTGCACGGCTCAAGTATCCTTCGCCATCCGGCGTGGTCGATTATCGTTTGCGAGCTGCCGCCCCCGGTTCACGCTCGTTAAGCGTCCACACCGGAATCAAGGAAAGCAATGCCAAGTTTGTTGAAATGACCGGGGCGTACGGCGACGATATTGGCCGATACAGTATCGCCGGAGGCACTACTGTAACCCGCACACGGTTTGCCAACGATACCAAGGGCTTTTCCGTCATCGCCGGGGCGGTGCCGCAGTGGCGGCCGTCCGAGACCGTGCGCATCCGTGGATTGTTTGCGATTGAACGGGCCGAATACAACGGCGACTTTCAGTTCTCGACGCTCGGGCGGTATGTGCCGAAAAAGCCCAAACTTCAAAACTATGGTGTGCCGTGGGCTGATGTGCGCCGAACTAGCCTCAATACAGGCATTTTAGTTGACGCCGAGCCAACGCCGAACTGGACCGTGACCGCAACGGCCTATTATGCCGATACGCGCCGTTCACCGTCGGAGTTCACCAATGTAGGACTGCGTGCCGATAATCAAACAGCCAGCATTACTTATATTCGAAGCGATCTTGCTCGGGGCCGTTCTCTGACTGGCGAGGCTACTATCGAGCGCGCATTTGAAGTCGGCAATTCGGCGCACACCTTCAATACTGCGACACGGGGCCGACTGTCGCGGTCCAAGACGATCAGCCGCGTACCTTTTAATATCGGTATTATCAGCCTGGATAATCCCGTGTATCCAGCCGAGCCGATATTAGCACCAGCAATCGGGGCTCTCGACTCTGACGTCGACCAGATGATTCTCAGCACAGGTTACAGCGGAACCTACTTCGACCGCCTTGAAATCAAACTGGGGCTGCATCGCTCAATCTATACAAAGACCGTCACTCCGCCCGGCGGCATGATGTCCGCGAGAACCGATCGAAAAACGCTGTATGACGCCTCGGCGATTTTCGCGCTGACGCAAACGACCACCGTGTTCGCCAATACGGTCAAGGGTGTGGAAGAAAGCGGCATCGCGCCTCAGAATGTCGTCAACCGGTTCGCGGTTTTGCCGCCGGTGGTGGCGCGCGAATACGAAATCGGTGTTCGCCAAGAACTGTCCAAAGCCTTGGGCCTCAATGTTTCAGGTTTCGATACTACCAAGCTGACAGCAGGGCTTGATCCGGCAGGCGTTTTTGCGCTGGTCGGCAAGGTACGTCATCGCGGCGTCGAAGTCTCGTTTGCTGGCAAAGTGATTGACGGCACGTCGGTTGTGCTGGGGGCTATGCTGATCGACCCCAAGCTCTCGAGCCCTTTGGTCGATGCGGGCCTCGTGAGTTCGCGCCCCGTAGGCGTGTCATCGTCCATCGCGTTTGGCGGGCTCGATCATAAATTTTCCTGGGCACCCGATTGGGCATTTGACGCGCGAATGTCATGGCAAGCCGGACGTTCGGCTGATTCCACCAACACCTATGGGCCGAAAGGCTTCGTCATGGCATCGTTCGGCGCGCGGTATAACTTCATGTGGGGCGAGCAGCAGGCCCAAGTACGCTTACTCACATCCAACCTGTTAGGCGGCCGGCCTTTTATTGTCGGGCCCAGCGGGCTGTTCAATCAGTTTGGGCCTGGTGCCTGGCGTGCGACGCTGCGCGTGACCTTCTGAGAAGATGAATCCCGCCTTAAAAGAAACACTCGCATTGGCCACACCGGCTGTAATCGTGCCCGCCAATTTGTTGCTGCACATCACGCCAACCCCGACAAATAATCCGACAGCTAACCACCGATTACTACGCTGCACCCGCCGCTATACAGCCAACACAACAGCCAACACGCGCTGGTTTGAAGTGGTGGTGAAACCATCAAGTCGTTCAATTTGAATGATAAATCACGCAGCTAAATTTAATGGATTATCATGCACCATGATGATTGAACTGGCACTGAGTTCCAAAGCTCGCTTCACGACTTCGCGCGGATAGACCGGCGTGTGATCCACAGTGCCTTCGCCTTGCGCCTCGTCGGCAATCAGTTTGTTCTTGCGGTCGAGATACATCACGCAGAACTGCTCGATCGTGTTGTAGGCCATGGTTGCAATGCAATATTCGATCAATGCGGTCCAAGACGAAATCACCTGCGCGGCTTTCACCTTCGTGCGCAACAGACGCTGTGCGGCGGCTTGCACGGCCTTCAGCGACACAATGCCCGCATCGCCGATTCCCTTAACGTCACGCAGCGCATCGGCATCGGCCGAAATGACTTCGGCAAACGAGCCAAACTTTCGCAGCAGTTCTTTGGCGATGGGTTTGGTATCGGCGCGCGGTTGCGCCATAAACAACAACAGCTTCAACAATTCGTAATCGGGTAAGCTGTCTGCGCCGCCCGTCAAAAACCGCTCGCGCAGGCGTTGACGATGGCCCACATAATCTTGGGTCGCGTCGCTATGGTTGGATGTGGAATCCACGAAATGGTCTTGGCCGGTCGCTTTACCAAGGCCCTTGGTAGGCATGGCTAGCGGTCCGATTCTAACATTCGCATCCCATTTCGGACTGCAATCTTGCGAATGCTAAAATCATAAGGACCACTAGTAAATATAGGTTTTTAGTGGAGCTTTGGATTTGACATTGCTTCTCAGTTCCGCCGCGGCAAGGATAGCGAATGTCAAATCCGCTCCACTAGAAAGGTGCCGGGGGTGCCGGTTCGTTTTCCGGGCCGTAGGGTGCGCAGGTATACCCTTTGGGCGACAGCGTGAAAATTTCCACGCCGGTTTCGGTGACGCCGATGGTGTGTTCGAACTGCGCCGACAGCGATTTGTCGCGGGTCACGGCGGTCCAGCCGTCTTCTAAAATCTTGGTGTCGTAGCGGCCCGCATTGACCATTGGTTCAATTGTGAAAATCATGCCCGCCTCCAGCACAAAACCTTCGCCGGGTTCGCCAAAGTGCATGACGTTGGGTGGTTGGTGAAAGATCTTACCGATGCCATGGCCACAGAAGTCGCGCACGACCGAGAAGCGCTGCTCTTCGGCGTACGACTGGATAGCATAACCAACATCGCCCAAAGTCGCGCCCGGCTTGACGGCTGCAATGCCGCGCATCAAGGCTTCGTAGGTGACCTCAACTAAACGGCGCGCTTTGATTTTCACATCGCCGACGAAATACATGCGGCTGGAATCGCCGAACCAACCATCCAAGATGGGCGAGACGTCGATGTTCACAATGTCGCCGTCTCGCAAAATTCGGGCACCCGGAATGCCGTGGCACACCACATGGTTCACCGACGTACAAATTGATTTGGGATAGCCGCGATAATTCAACGGGCCAGGAATGGCCCCATGCAACAGATGATATTCGTGGCACAGGCGGTCAATCTCACCCGTCGTCACGCCGGGGCGCACGAAAGGTGTAATGAAGTCTAAAATCTCGGCGGTCAAACGCCCAGATTTCCGCATGGCCGCAAAGGCCTCGGGTCCGTGTAGTTCGACATCGCGGGGACGGCGGAGGGCCGCTTCTCTCATTTCCAGATACATTTGTTGCGCCGGCGAACCGGCAAGGTCTTCAATCATTCCATCACGATGGGATAGATATGCGCTTATCCTGGTAAATCCATCGTCAACGGCTTTCCGATGGTTATACCATTGGTGGTCATATCGCAACCATAACACAGCGCCTCAACACCACTTTCCATTGCCTTATCAAAGGCTTTGGCATAATCCGGGTCGATATCTGCGGCCAAGGCAAAGCGCGTACTGTCGGTCCGCTGTACTAAATAGAACATCACAGCGCGGCCACCGCCCTTCACCACCTCGGCTAACTCATTGAGATGTTTGGTTCCCCGCTCGGTGACGGAGTCGGGAAATTCGGCTGGGTTTTTGGGGCCTGCCGCGCGCTTCATGGTGACGTTTTTGACCTCAACGTAGCAGGGTGGTTTTCCTTGGCTTTCCAGCAGAATGTCGATGCGCGAGTTTTTGCCATATTTTTGCTCGCGCTTGAGGGAGTCGTAGCCCTTCAGGCTTTTGATCTCCCCGGCTGAAATAGCGTCAGCAACGAGTTTATTGGGGTGGCTGGTGTTAATGCCCACCAGCCCGCCAAAAATCTCGATCAGTTCCCAAGTGAATTTCAGTTTGCGGTCTGGGTTATCAACGGGTGTCAGCCAGACGCGCGCGCCAGGCTCTTGGACCGAGAGCATAGAGCCTGAGTTGGCGCAGTGGGCCGTGACGACCTTGCCGTCTTTCAACGTCACGTCGGCAAAAAAGCGCTTGTAGCGTTTGATGAGCGCGCCTTCGATCAATGGTTTTTCGAACTTCATGGTATCCTCTTCATCGGTGTTTTGTCGTCGAGCGACTCTTCAGTCGCATTCAAGGCATCGGCCAATCGCGCTTTGGCGCTGCCGGGGCGCATTGCTTTTTGTTGCGAGGCATGAGGTGCCCAGCCGGTCATGGTAACGATCTGGAAGGTGGCCATCACCCGCCCGCGCGAATCTGAATACTGCGCCCGGTAGATTTCCAATGCGCGCGCTAGCACATCGCGGCGCAGGAACGACTTGTGCCGTTCGCGCACGGCATTGGTTTCGCCCATCGCTCGAAGATCGGCCATCAGTTTCAACGGATCGGCATATGTCACTGTTATTGTATCGGCATCAATGACCGGCAGCGCGAACCCGGCGCGGTTCATCAGTTGGCCTGCATCGCGCACGTCAACGAAGGGTGAGATGCGCGGGCTGGCCCCGCCGGTGATTTCGCTTTCAGCTTCGATCAAGGCAGCGCGCAGTTCTTTGAGTGTTTCGCCGCCAAAGACCGTGGCGAGTAATAAGCCATCAGGCTTCAGCGCGCGGCGGATTTGCACCAAGGCACCGGGCAAATCATTGGTCCAATGCAGCGACAAATTTGAAATCACCAAATCGAGCGTATTGTCGCCAAAAGGGAGCGTCTCCTCGTCTGCCACAAGAGCGGGGTGGCCGTTGATGCGGGCCAACCGCGCCATCGCCGCTGACAGGTCGCATTGGATGAGGTGATCTATTTTAGATACGTCCCCCAAGAGCCTTGCAATTTGCCCGGCATGGCAGCCTAAATCCAGCGCCAATGGAAATCGCCGTGTCACGTCATTGATGCGGTCGAGCAGTCGTTCTGCCGCTTCGCGAAATAGGAAATCAGTTTCGCTAATAGATGACGCGGCGCGGTCGCGATGACGACGCACAGTCGAGCGATCAAAAACCAACATACTGTCGGACATACGCCCATTTATGCCATGATATAACGGATGCAAACAGTCTTAGAGACAAGATCGAAACTTATTTGGTGCGTGGGTCGGAGTGTGCTGGATGTTTTGCTGCCACCGCAGTGCCTGGCCTGCGATACGAGCGTAGACCAACCAGGCTGCCTGTGCGCGGCCTGCTTCAGCCAGTTTACATTTATCACGCGCCCTTATTGCAATCTCTACTGCCTGCCCTTTGAGTCGGCAGTCATCGAAGACGAAGTGATGTGCGGTGCCTGTATGAAGGATCACCCGGCCTTCAACCGTGCTCGAGCCGTGTTCAGTTATCGTGATTCACGCCGTACACTGGTTTTGAAACTCAAACACGCCGACCGCACCGATGCCGGCGCGCATCTGTCCGGTTGGATGAAGCGCGCAGGCGCGGCCATTTCATGAACCGTGATGCCAAAGTGCTGGGCCCCATCATAAAGCGCAAAGACCCTGGGGTAGCGGCCGGGATACTCAGGCGGGCCTGGATGAAAGTTGTACGCGGGGCCGGGAAGCTTGGTCAGTAGGACCTGCGGAACAATGACGTAGCTGCAAAACGAGACGAGGCGGCAGCCGTCCAGAGGTTCGTGTGTGGCGGCTGCCAACGCATCTGAGGTGCTGATCAATTCGACCTCGAGGCCAGGTTGATGGGCCTTTAAGATCGTGCCCAGAACGGGCCCCTTGGCTTCCCCGCTGAGCAGAGGGATACGACGGATCGCCATGGAATTCCCACAATTACGTCGCGATCATGATGCAACGCTTTTCTATGCAAACGCTTTTCTTCAGCCTACACTAAAACAGAAATTTACATGCAATGGCCATGGCTAAAATCGAAATCTACACCTCTCCGTTTTGTGGCTATTGCCACCGCGCCAAGCAATTGCTGCGGCAGAAGGGCGTCGACTTCGCCGAGATCGACGTGATGCTGGACGCCGCCAAGAAGCAAGAAATGGTTACGCGCGCTAAAGGTGGTCGAACCGTGCCGCAAATTTTTATCGATGAGCGCCATATCGGCGGCTGTGATGATCTCTATGCCTTGGATCAACAAGGCAGCCTCGATCCGCTACTGGTCCGTACTTAATGCCCGAGGTTGGTCAATCCTTTTTCGTAGCCTGTCTTCAGGTCAACGCGAGCAATGATATGGCCGCAAACCTCGCCGTCGCCTCACGCCTGACGCGCGAGGCCGTCGCCCAGGGCGCGCAGATAGTGTTGATGCCAGAAAACGTCTCGATGATGGAACAAGGCCGCGCGGCGAGCATTGCTCAAGCCATGCCAGAAGCCACGCACGTTGCCTTAAAGGCTTTTCAAACGCTGGCCGCCGAGCTCAAAATTTGGCTGCACTGCGGAAGCCTTTCTGTGCTGCGCGAGGGCGGCAAGCTTGCCAATCGTACTTATATTCTAAAGCCGGACGGCACGATTGCTGCGAGCTATGATAAGATTCATATGTTCGATGTCGATCTGGGCGGCGGCGAAAGCTACCACGAAAGCGCCACCTTTGAATCCGGTGCACATGCTGTCGTGGTTGATCTGCCGTGGGGCCGTTTAGGGTTGACGGTGTGCTACGATCTGCGCTTTCCGCATTTATACCGTCAGTTGGCGTTGGCGGGCGCTGGGTTCCTGACCGTACCTTCCGCGTTCACCCAAAAAACCGGCGAGGCCCACTGGCACGTGTTGCTCCGGGCGCGGGCCATTGAAACAGGGTGTTTCGTGTTTGCGCCTGCTCAGACAGGCGCTCATGTAGGTCATCGCAAAACCTATGGCCACGCATTGATTATTAACCCTTGGGGCGAGGTGCTGGCAGATGCTGGAACCGAACCTGGCGTCATCATGGCTAAAATCGACTCCGCTGAAGTTGTTGCGGCGCGCGGCAAAATTCCTTCGTTGGCTCTGAATGCCACGTTTGCGCCTCCTCTGAGCCTACGCTGACTGTTGCATCTTCAACGACATAGCCTTAGATGCATCCCAATGGCATTGGCTCAATTATGATTCTTTACGACCTCATCTGCGACAAGGAACACCAGTTCGACTCCTGGTTCCGCAACTCGTCGGTTGCCGACAAACTGGTGAAGGCGGGGCAGGTGGTCTGCCCAACGTGCGGCAGCATGAAAGTTCAAAAGGCAATTCAGTCGCCACGGATTACAACGTCAAAGCAAAAGGGCGTTGAACCAAAACTGCCTGCTCAAGTTCCAGCCAGTTCGCCGACCACCGAGTCGAATGTGGTTGAGGCGGTCGAGAAGATGACCGAAGCCTTTCACGAGTTGCGCAAAAGCATCGAGAAAAATTTTGATAACGTCGGCGACAAATTCCCCGACGAAGCGCGTAAAATTCACTACGGAGAATCACCCGAGCGTGCGATTTACGGCGATGCGACCCCGAAGGAAGCCCAGGATCTGACCGAAGAGGGCATTAACGTTGTGGCTTTGCCCTGGCCCAAGAAGCGCAAACTCAGCTAATTCTTCATGCCCGTGTGGCCAGCATCATGTAGTTGACGTCAACATCGTCAGTCATGACCCAGCGGTCGCGGAAAAGGTCGTAGGTCATGCCTTTCATGTCTTGTACGCTCAGTCCTGCCCCGCGCAGTCCGGCTGCCAATTCACTCGGCTTTACGAACTTTCTCCAGTCGTGGGTGCCAACAGGCAGCCAACGCAACACGTACTCTGCGCCAATCTTTGCCAGCGCCAAAGATTTCAGCGTTCGATTGAGTGTTGCGGCAATCAGTGTGCCGCCTGGCGCGACGAGTTGGCCGGTCGCGTTCAAGAAAGCATTCACATCTGCGACATGCTCGACCACCTCAAGGGCCAGCACCACGTCAAAGTGATGGGCGATATCTAGCAATTGCTCGGGGGTCTTGCAGTCGTAGTTGATGTTTAAGGCTGACTTAGCCGCGTGAACTTTCGCCACGCCGATGTTTCTCTCCGACGCATCGATGCCTGTGACCTTAAATCCCAGCCGTGCCAAAGGCTCCGCGATGAGCCCGCCACCGCATCCTACGTCGAGCAAGCTGAGGCCGGTGAAAGGCGCTGGCCCAGATAGAGGGCGGGAGAAGTGCGCTGCCACGCGGTCGCGCACGTAGCGAATCCGCTCGGGATTAAACTTATGAAGGGGTTTGAATTTGCCCTGTGGGTCCCACCATTCGTCGGCAATGGCCGAGAATTTGGCGACCTCATCTGGCAATGCCGTTGTTTGTTGTGCGGCCTGGGCGCTGGTCATTTTTGTACCTAGTCACTTTCAGATCTACTATAGGCCGCTCTGGTTGCTTCGGAAAATGCATTGTTTGCTGGGGGTTAAGGCCCAAAATGCGAGGGTCTTCTTTGCCTTGTGAGCCTGGGGCCTTTTGGCTATGTATGCGCGCCCTGAGAATACCTAACTGGTATCTATCAGGGCTACACTTTTTTGAACTCATATTGGTACAGGTGCGCAGCAATGGCGCGCATAGTGATGAAATTCGGTGGCACGTCGGTGGGTGATATCGCCCGTATCCAGAACGTTGCCCGTAAAGTCAAAGTAGAAGTCGACCGTGGCAATCAAGTCGCCGTGACGGTGTCTGCAATGTCGGGCGTGACCAATCAATTGGTGGATTACTGCACCCAAATGTCACCGCTGCACGATGCGCGGGAATACGACGCCGTGGTTGCGACCGGCGAACAGGTCACCAGCGGGCTGTTGGCCATCGCGTTGCAGGAATTGGGCGTGAACGCGCGCTCGTGGCAGGGCTGGCAGATTCCGATTATTACCGACGACGCTCATGGCAAGGCACGAATTGTTGATATTAAGGGTGAAGAACTGATCCGCCGCATGGAACGCGGTGAGGTGCCGGTGGTTGCAGGCTTCCAAGGTGTGGGCCCCGACAATCGCACCGCGACTTTAGGCCGCGGCGGGTCGGATACGACGGCCGTGGCTTTGGCGGCGGGCCTGAAAGCAGATCGTTGCGATATCTACACCGATGTGGATGGCGTCTACACCACAGACCCGCGCATCGTGAAGACGGCGAAGAAGCTCAATAAAATTACGTATGAAGAAATGCTCGAGATGGCATCACTTGGTGCCAAGGTGCTGCAAACCCGCTCGGTCGAAATGGCGATGAAACATAGCGTGCGGGTCCAAGTACTCTCGAGCTTTTCGGATGCCCCTGGAACTCTGGTCTGTGACGAGGATGAAATCGTGGAAAAGGAACTGGTGAGCGGTATCGCCTATAGCCGCGACGAAGCGAAAATTACCCTGGTCAGCGTCAGTGATCAGCCAGGCGTGGCGGCGGGTATTTTCGGGCCGTTGGCCGATGCCAATATCAATGTTGATATGATCGTGCAGAACGTTTCGCGCGATGGCACAACCGATCTGACTTTTACCGTGGGCAAGGCCGATCTTGATCGTGCATTGAACGTGATTAAAGAAAAGCTTCACGTGCCATACAAAACCATTATGGCCGACAAGAATGTGGTCAAAGTCTCGGTCATTGGTGTGGGGATGCGCAGCCATGCGGGCGTCGCGCAGACCATGTTTAAAACCTTGGCGGACAAGGGCATTAATATTCAGGTGATTTCGACATCGGAAATCAAAGTCAGCGTGCTGATCGCCGAAGATTACACCGAACTTGCCTTGCGTGCGTTGCATACGGCTTACAATCTTGACGCCGCTTAATGTCAGGACACCCATGACCCTCGCCGCCGTTCAAACGCCAGACTCTACTCCGCTGGCTGTACCCCCGGCCTTGGCGAAGTTGTGGGCGCGAGGCTCTGAGTTTCTAGGCTGCCCCATCGTCCTTATGGGCGGCGCCATGACGTGGGTGTCCGAGCGCAACCTAGTGTCGGCAATCTCGAATGCTGGCGGATTTGGTGTCATCGCTTGCGGATCCATGACGCCAGAATTGCTTGATCGCGAAATCAAGGCCACGCAAGCGCTGACATCCAAGCCCTTTGGCGTAAACTTAATTACCTTGCATCCAATGTTGCTTCAGTTGGCCGATGTGTGTGCCGCCAATAACGTCACGCACGTGGTGCTGGCTGGGGGCATTCCGCCCGCTGAGGCGATCAAGCGCGTGAAGGACAGTGGCGCGAAGCTGATGTGCTTTGCGCCTGCATTAGTGCTGGCGAAGCGCTTTATAAAACTGGGTGCCGACGCGATTGTGATTGAGGGCAGCGAGGCGGGCGGGCATATTGGCCCGGTGTCGACCAGCGTTCTGGCTCAGGAAATTCTACCCGTCATCCGCGATGTGCCGGTATTTGTTGCTGGCGGTATTGCGCGCGGCGAAACTATTGTGTCCTACCTCGATCTCGGGGCCAGCGGTGTGCAAATGGGCACGCGCTTTGTGTGCGCCAGCGAATGCATTGCGCACCCGAAGTTCAAACAAGCCTTCATTCGTGCCAACGCGCGCGATGCCATGCCCAGCATTCAACTTGATAAACGCTTCCCGGTGATTCCGGTGCGCGCCATCGTCAACAAGGGCGTGGAAGAATTCATGGAGAAGCAGCGTCAGGTCATCGTCAAGTTCGATGCGGGAGAACTCAATGCCGTGTCAGCCCAGCTTGAGATCGAGCATTTTTGGGCAGGCGCTTTGCGCCGGGCCGTAATTGATGGCGATGTCGAGCACGGCTCGCTGATGGCTGGCCAAAGCGTTGGCATGGTGACCAAAGAACAACCCGTTGCAACAATCTTCGCCGAACTTCTTGAGCAAGCCACGCACACCCTAGCTGCTCGCATCTCCCCATGACGGCATATAGCGCCGCTGACCTCCGCCAGATGCTGTCGCGCCTTCGCGACGTGATGGCGGGGATCGGCTCGGTGCAAGAGCGGCTTGATAAGCTTGTCGCGCTGATTGCGAATGGCCTGAAAGCGGATGTCTGCTCGTGCTACATAATGCGTGCGGGCGAGGTGCTTGAGTTGTTTGCGACGTTTGGTTTGTCGCAGCGCGCTGTTCACATCACACGCCTTAGGGTCGGCGAAGGTTTGGTCGGCGAGATCGCGGCCCATGGCCGCTCATTGTCACTGGCCGATGCTTGGTCGCACCCGGCCTTTGTGTACCGCCCAGAGACCGGGGAAGATTTTTTTCGCTCGTTGATGGGCGTGCCCATGATTCAAGCCGGGCGCATCATGGGCGTACTCGCTGTCCAAAACCGCGACGAGCGACCCTTTAACGACTGGGAAGTTGAGACGCTTGAAACCGTGGCGATGGTGATCGCAGAACTGACGACCACGGCACAAATCGTCAAGCGCGAGGAGCTGTTCCCAGCCGAAGGCAATGCGCTTCTCCCTGTTCGGTTGTCTGGGAGCACCTTGAACGCAGGCTTGGGGCTCGGCCAAGCGGTTTTGCACAAGAGCCACGTACGCATTGGTCGCCTGTTGTCTGACGACCCCGCGGTCGAACATGGTCGGCTACAAAGCGCACTGAATACGTTGCGCAAAGATGTGGATACCCTCATCGACTCCTCTCACGGCGAGGTCAGCGATTTCGGCGATATCCTCGAGGTCTATCGCATGTTCGCCGATGATCGCGGGTGGATCAGCCGGATCAGCGATGTGATTAACACGGGTCTCACCGCCGAAGCTGCTGTCCAGAAGGTCAGCGACGATACGCGCATTCGTATGATGCAGATGAACGACCCCGTTTTTCGCGAGCGCCTACAAGACCTCGATGATCTCGCGAACCGGTTGCTTTCTATTCTTGCTGGCGGAGGAATGCGTACCGAATTGCCAGACAACGCTATCCTGGTCTGCCGAAGCCTTGGGCCAACGGAATTGCTCGATTATGATCGAACGAAAATTAAGGGCGTGATCATGGAAGAGGGCTCGCCCACCATGCATGCCGTGATTGTTGCGAAGGCTCTCGGCATCCCCGTTTTGTCGCAAGTTCATGGTGCTCTGAATCGAATCGACGCATTTGACCTACTCGCGCTTGATGCCAGTGCGGGGCACGTATTTTTGCGGCCATCGGAAGATTTGCAAGAGATGTTCGCCATCAACGCGGCGGCTCGTCAGCGGCAAAAAGCGGTCTATGCGGCCAGCAAAGATTTACCCTCCGTTACGCTCGACGGCGTACAGATTGAATTGCAGATTAACGCAGGTTTCCTGATCGACGTTCAGGCGCTCGCGGAAACAGGCGCATCAGGCATCGGACTGTTTCGCACCGAGATGCAGTTTCTAGCCATGCCCATATTGCCGGACGTGAAACTGCAGCGCACTTTATATCGCCAAGCCGTCGATGCTGCGGGCGGCAAGCCCGTCACATTTCGCACCCTCGACGTAGGGGGCGATAAGATTGCTGCGTCATGGTCGGCGGGTAAAGAAAATAACCCCGCGATGGGGTGGCGGTCTGTTCGGCTGACGCTTGATCGTCCCTCGGTGATGCGTCAGCAAGTGCGCGCCATTATTCAGGCCTGTGAGGGAGCGTCCTTGCGCGTCATGTTTCCCATGGTCGCGACGATTTCAGAATTTGATGATTGCCGACGTATTCTTGATATGGAGATTGAGCGCCATGCGAAAGCGGGGGGCGTTGCGCCGCGCACAATCGCTGTCGGCACGATGCTCGAGGTGCCCTCTTTAATCTGGCAGTTAGACCATCTTCTCACCCGTATTGATTTTTTATCGATTGGCTCGAACGATTTGATCCAATTTGTGTATGCCGCTGATCGTGGAAATACACGTATTGCGAACCGATATGATGCTTTGTCCACGCCGGTTTTGCGGATGCTGCGTTTCATCGCCGAGCGATGCATTGCGGTCAATAAGCCGTTGTCATTGTGCGGTGAGATGGCGGGTAAGCCGTTGGAGGCGCTGGCCTTAATGGCGTTGGGCTATCGTTCACTTTCGATGGCACCGGATTCGGTCGGTCAAATTCGTGACGTGGTCCGCAGAACGGTATTAGCTGATGTCGAGGAGTTTATGATCAGCCAGATTGACTCTAATTCTGCATCATTGCGGACCGAAATCAAAAGCTTCGCCCAAGATCATGGCATCATCGGCGAGGGCATTGCTGTCTGATTTCGGGTCGCCCAAAGCGGGGGGAATCATGGGTTTCCTTGGAATATTAAAAATCATACACTCATGTCAGAGGTCAATTGCTTGTCGCTCCTTGATTGGTCTTTTTAGAGCAAGCAGCGTTAAGTTGGAATCGGCTGCTTGCTCTAATGTTATTGTTTAGTCGCGTCGTTTTTGCGTAAAACCGGGATCCATTTTTCCGCATGACGCTCTAATGAAGCTCTTCTGAAGTGTTAGGTTATTTAGTTTCACCACATGAACGATACGACATCACCTGAATCAAATCGCGAGACCTCTGCCGGGCCATTCGCCGCGCTCGGCCAGAAGCCAAATGTTACGACCGAGCCACATCCGCAGGCCTCGGACGTCGGAACTTTGTTGTGCACAACACGCATGCGTCTGGGCAAAGACCTGCTAGACATCGTGGCTGTTTTGCACATCCGATACAATTTTTTGGTCGCGATTGAGGATGGTCGCTACGAAGACTTGCCGGGCCAAGCCTATGCGATGGGTTTTGTGCGTGCCTATGCGGAGTACCTCGGCCTTGATGGTGACGCGGTTGTACGCCGCTTTAAAGAAGAAACGGCGGGCGTGAAGCGCGTCACACGCCTCGAGTATCCGATTTATGCACCAGAATCCGGCATGCCTTCCGGTGCGCTGTTAATGATCGCTGTTGTGCTCGGAATGATGGTCTATGGCGTGTGGTATTCGATGGCCGATGCTGATCGTCACGCTTCCGATGTGATTCAAGAGGTGCCTGACCGTTTAGCCGCAATTCTGAATGGTGACTCTACCGCCCAGCCCGAGCCTGAGGTGATGGACCAAAAAGTAGCTGACGCCGCAGTCTCGCCAGACTCTTCCGCAGAGTTTGTTCCAAATGCGGCCGAGGACGACGAGGCTCCACCAGCGGCCCCAGCCGTTGAGATTTCCAGTGCGCAAAGTGCTGTCGCTTCTCTGCTACCAGCCCCACAAATTGCAGGGCTCTCGCAACCCAACGCCCAACCCGCGCTTCCTCAACCAACGCCTTCAAGCTTGAATGCGCCAACCGTTACGCCAAGTGTTGTCCAGCCTGCCGTTGTGCCGCCGGTTGGGCAGTTACCTTCTAAAGCTGCGGAAAAAACACCCGAGAACATCATCAATTCTCCGGTGCCTATGACGACAACAACTCCCAGCGCGCCGCCAGCAAGATCTGAGAAAACGGCGACGGCGGTTGTTGCTGCGACAACCACAGCGCCTGCAGCCGCAACCCCAGCGCCTAAGCCATCATCGGTTTCGCCTGCACAGCAGACGGCAACTGCGCCATCTGCAAATCCAGCTTCACCGACACCTGTGCCATCGGGCGTCAAGCCGGTCGCGCTACCGGCCGCTGCCACAAAGCCTGCCCCACAAGTCGCCTCTGCTCCAAAGAGCACTGTAGAACTGCGGGCCAAATCTGATAGTAGGATTCAAATCCGCGACGGTGAACAGCTTTTGCTCACGCGGTTCTTGCGGAAAGGTGAAACTTACAAAGTCCCTGAGCGAGCGGGTCTGACTTTAATGACGCTCAACGCTGGCGGTATTGAAATCATGGTCGATGGCCAACTGATGCCACCTCTCGGTGATTTAGGTAGTGTGGCTCGGGGTATTCTCTTGGATGCGGCGAAATTGAAAGCGATGCCCAAGCCCGCAGCAGCGACTGCGGCCCCGGCCGAGTCTAACAACTAGGCTTCGTGCAGCTTCGTCAAGCCCTATGGCTTAGGCAAAATCTAAGGTATAAGCCGTATCACCGATGCGATTTTTACGTGCTGAGCTCGAGCCCCCAATGACCCTGCGTCCCTACCGCCAAATTCTGCGTCGCAAATCCCGTCAGATTCGCGTGGGTCGAGTATTGGTCGGTGGTGACGCGCCGATTTCCGTGCAGTCGATGACCAACACCCTGACCACCGATGTGGCGGGAACTGTTGCACAGGTGAAGGCCATGGAAGCCGCGGGCGCTGATATTGCCCGAATCTCCTGTCCCGATGAAGAATCGACCAAGGCGCTCAAAGAGATCATCCGCCAAGTCAGCTTGCCCATCGTGGCCGACATTCACTTTCACTATAAACGCGCGCTCGAAGCGGCTGAGGCCGGGGCTGCATGTCTTCGCATCAACCCGGGCAATATTGGTTCGGCCGCGCGCGTGAAGGATGTAGTGAAATCGGCGCGCGACCATGGCTGTAGCATCCGTATTGGTGTTAATGCAGGAAGCCTCGAACGCCATCTGTTAGAAAAGTATGGCGAGCCGTGCCCTGAAGCCATGGTGGAGAGCGCACTCGAACACGCCAAGATTTTGCAAGACAACGACTTCCACGAGTTCAAGATCAGCGTGAAGGCCTCTGACGTTTTTCTAGCGGTCGCAGCATATCAGCAACTCGCCGAGGTTGTCGACGCGCCCCTGCATATTGGGATTACCGAAGCAGGCGGCTTGCGTGCAGGCACGGTCAAATCTTCCATCGGAATTGGCTCACTGCTCTGGGCAGGCATCGGCGACACAATCCGTGTGTCGTTGTCGGCTGACCCCGTTGAAGAGGTCAAGGTCGGCTTTGATATGCTCAAGGCGCTCGATCTGCGCCATCGCGGTGTGCGGATCGTCTCGTGCCCTAGCTGTGCGCGGCAGGGGTATAATGTGATCGAGACAGTCGCGAAGCTTGAAGACCGCTTGGCTCACATTATCACGCCCGTCTCGTTGTCGATCATTGGCTGTGTGGTCAATGGGCCTGGCGAGGCGCGTGAGACAGATTTGGGCCTCACGGGCGGCGGAAATGGCGTCCATAAGATGTATGTTGGCGGCAAGCCTGACCATAACATTGGCAGCGATCAGATGATCGAGCATATTGTGAGATTGGTTGAAGAAAAAGCCGCCGCCATCGAAGCCCAAAAAGCATTATCTGCTCGCCTCGCTGCCGCCGAGTAGCGGGCAGCCAGGACTGCAACTGTCATTCCGTTAAGAGGGATTAGCCTTTGTCATCGTTACAGCCTGTGCGTGGGACTCATGACCTGATGTTTGACGACATCCGGCGTCACCGCCTTGTCCAAGCTAAGTTCGCTGCGCTCGCTGCCCACTACGGGTACTCAGAAATCACCACGCCGATTTTCGAGGCGACGGACGTGTTCGCGCGCACGCTGGGCGACACCACAGATATCGTCACCAAAGAAATGTACACCTTCGAAACCAAGGGTGGGGAAAGTGTGACCTTGCGCCCGGAAGGAACGGCGGGTGTGGCCCGTGCATTCATTTCCGAGGGTCTCACGCAACAAACACCCCTGAAGTTTTTCTATCACGGCCCCATGTTCCGCCACGAGCGCCCGCAAAAAGGACGCCAACGGCAATTTCACCAGATCGGTGCTGAACTGCTGGGCGTACCCGGCCCCCAGGGTGATGTGGAAGTGATCGCGCTCGCAGATCACACTTTGCGTGAACTAAATTTGTCAGGACATATCACCCTTGAACTCAATTCGCTGGGTGATACTGAAAGCCGCGCGGCCTACCGTGCGGTGCTGATCGATTTCTTGTTTGGCCACCGCGAAAAATTATCAGCTGAGAGCCGTGAGCGGTTAGAGAAAAACCCACTCCGTGTGCTCGACTCAAAAGAACCAGCGGACAAAGAAATCGTCGTCTCGGCCCCGAGATTCCCAGATTACCTGAATCAAACGTCTCGTGACTTCTTCAAAGCGGTGCAGGACGGGCTGAACAATTTGGGCATCTCCTTCAAGCTAAATTCATCGCTCGTGCGCGGGCTTGATTACTATTCTCACACGGCGTTCGAATTTACGACCGAGGCCTTGGGTGCCCAGGGAACCGTGCTTGCGGGTGGCCGTTATGATGGTTTGATCAAACAGATGGGCGGGCCGCCAACGGCAGGGATTGGCTGGGCTGCGGGGGTTGAGCGTCTTGCGATGCTTCTGAGCGATCTGCCTCCGTTGCCACGCCCTATTGCCATGATTCCTGTGGGCGAAAGCGAGGACGCTATTGCGCAGAAATTGTCTCATCGGTTGCGGAATAGCGGTTTCAATATTGATATCGGCTATAGTGGGAATATGGGTAAGCGCATGAAGCGGGCCAATAAGCTTAATGCGCGCGTGGCTTTGATCATCGGAGAAGATGAGGTCAAACAATCAGTCGTGACCGTGCGCCAGCTCGATTCCGGTGAGCAGTCCAGAGTCGCGATGGCCGATCTCGAATCACACCTCGATCTGTATCGCTGAGCCCATCATGAACCTCGATGAGAATTTAAACCGTATTCTGGCGCGGCACGATGAGTTGCAAGCCCTAATGATTCACAGTGGCGGTGGTGG
>Ga0209553_1000174_pt1 | contig 32787 bp, 27 predicted proteins | sample LauGreFBDMM110DN_2_FD_188217 | JGI IMG/M metagenome (GOLD analysis project Ga0209553, IMG submission 188217) | Freshwater lake microbial communities from Lake Michigan, USA - Fa13.BD.MM110.DN (SPAdes) (version 2) | ecosystem: Environmental > Aquatic > Freshwater > Lake | place: Lake Michigan...
CTGTTGTAACTTCGGACATAAGTAGAACTCGCGCGTTGGCTGAAGCAGAAGAGGATATCGGTAGGACGGACCCCCGTTTTGCCGCATGGATTCCCATCTTTGTCAAGGTCGGGCATTACGGGCCGCGAACTCGGCTTCCAAGTCCTGATGATCAGCCATCACGAGGTGGAGATCTTCGAGAAGTATGCGGACAAGGTGTATCGCGTCGCGCCCATGATGGGTGGAGTGGTGCAGGTACGAGAAGTTGGGAAGCGTACGGCGGAGGAAGATCGAAACTAGATTGTTGAGCGCTCATCGGCAGCGGGCTTTCTGCAATCATCTCGCGTATGACGATTTGCAAACTCTGTGTCGTGTCGATTTGTTTCGGTGCAGCGCTGTTTGGTGCGGCTTCTGTTTCTCGCGAAACGACGCAGGCGGAATTGGTGACGGCGTTTGGGAAATCGTTGTCGGAGAGTGAGCGTGCTGCTGCGGTGCGTCCACTTGAGGATGCGGAGCGAACGACTTGGCAGTTTGTGCGTGGCGCACGTCCTGGGCTCATGTTGCGGGATATGGATGCTGAGACGCGCTTGGCTGCGTTGAAGGTTGTTGCGAGTTGTCTTTCTGCTTCGGGGCGCGAGCAGTGGCGGCTCATTCAAGTGAATGAGGCGATCAATGGACTGGCCGAGGCTAAGGCTGGAACAACGCCGCCAACCTTCGGCGACGATTTGTACAGCGCGATCTTGTTCACCACGCCGCACGAACGCGCGTTTGCGTTTCAGTTCGAAGGACATCACTTCGTGCTCAACGTTGCTGGCGCGGATGGAATCGTCACGGTGACGCCTGCATTCACCGGCGCGTATCCAGTTGCTGTTGCGAGCGGTGCTGATGCTGGCAAGCGACCTCTCGGTGCGGCTGTTGCTGTGGCGTTTGATTTGGTGAACGCGTTCGATGACGCGCAGCGCAAGACGGCGAAGATTCTTGAAGGCACTCCAGCGGAGGTGCTCTATGGAGTGGGAGCGGATTCGAAGGCGCCCGACATGCGCGGTGTGTTGCGCGAATCGATGACGGATGCGCAGAAGCAACTCGTCGACAAGCTCCTCGCAACGCACGCGGGTTTGCTCGACGAGACAATCGCGAGCAACCAACTCAAGGAGTGGCGCACGAAGTTCGCGGGCCAGCTGGCCTTCGCATTTGTCGGTGAGGCGAATCTTGCGAAGCCGCACTACTACCGGCTCACTTCGCCGTGCTTCACGATCGAGTACGACTGCACAAATGGCGACCCGAACCATGTCCACTGCGTTTGGAGTGACGCACATGCAAATTTTGGCGGCGATGCGCTGCGTGCACATTTGAAGAACAACCACTCGTAAGGCAGTGATTGCGTTGTTGAGGGTTGTCGAGGGGTCGTCGAGGGTTGTTGAGGGTCGTTGAAGTTTGTGGAGTGTTGCGAGCGTTTGTCGGCTAGACTCTTCGCGCCGCGCGGCCTACAAATCGCGCGCTCCTGGAGACCGCTTGCTCAACTCGACCAAAGCTCAACCTGCACTCAGTCCCGTCGCGACCATCCTCCATGAACTCGATATTGCAGTCGAGACTGATGAAGCGAAACCGGCAGAGCGCTACGAAGATCCCGCCGACCATGCACCCACGAATGTGGAGTTGCTGCGTCCAGTGCTCGCCGTTCGCGTGTTCACCATGATTGCGGTCATCGCGCCACCTTTCGCGCTCGTTGCGGTGATGGTGCTCGCGTGGGGTGGTTGGTTCAACCTCGTGGATGTTGTGCTGCTCGGCGCGTTCTATGTCATCACCGCGCTAGGCGTAACGGTTGGCTATCACCGTCTCTTCACACATAAGTCGTTCGCAGCGCGCCGACCAGTCGCAGCGTTCTTCGCGTTCTGCGGAAGCATGTCTGCACAGGGTCCTGTGATTTGGTGGTCCGCTGTACATCGCAGTCATCATCAACACTCCGACAAGGAGTTGGATCCGCATTCGCCGCACGCAGGACGCGCGAAGGGATTCATCGGATTGGTTCAAGGGTTTCTCCATGCGCACATGGGCTGGCTCTTCTCGGATATTCGCTCGGACTTGGAGCGATACGTGCCGGACTTGCTTGCGGACCGCATGATTGTGCGCATCAACAACGCGTTCCCCTTCATCGTGCTGTTTGGGCTTCTGCTTCCCGGAGTCATTGGTGGTCTCTACACCATGACATGGATGGGCGCGCTCTTGGGATTCTTGTGGGGCGGCATTGTTCGCATGTGCGTGCTGCATCATGTGACCTGGAGCATCAACTCCGTTTGCCACATCTGGGGTTCACGCGAGTATGCATCAGGTGACCACAGCCGCAACAATCCGATCTTCGGCATTCTCGCGTTCGGTGAAGGTTGGCACAACAATCATCACGCGTTCCCTGCGAGTGCACGGCACGGACTCAAGTGGTGGCAAATCGATGGAAGTTGGATTGTCATCCGCTCTCTCGAACTCCTCGGACTTGCGAAGAAGGTTCGGCTTCCAGCGCCTGAGCGACTTGCTACGCGACGCCTTGCGTAAAGCCTTTTTTACTTGTGTGCGAAATTCGCTCGGCCTTGCGAGTCCACTCTCAACCGCTTCGGTGACGTTCTTCTCTGCCCACTTAGGCGTGTGAACTGGAGTGTGGATGACTGCGAACTCGATGTTGCTGATTCGAAACGCGTCTCCATCTTTGAGAAGTTGATGCGCGTAGTTTCGCCCGATGCAGGCGCGAGCCATTTAGACTTCCAGTCCATGCTTCCCCTTATCCGACACGAAGATCTTCATGCCGCGCTCGGGAAACTCGCGCGCGCCTGAGATGCAGTCGGCATGGGTGTGAGTTTCAGCGACCGCAACAATCTTGAGGCGATGTGCTGCTGCGAGTTTCTCGTCGTGTTTCTCGTCGTAGATCTGCCTGAAGAACATCGATGCGTTCCCTCGAGTGAGGAGGGTGAAAGTCCATGCGCTTCAGCCCAAGGATGTGCGGAGCGCAACTGCTTTCGCTTCGAACGCTGCGTCTTTCGTCGCCTTCGCGGATTCCACGATGCGATCCGCGAACCAGCGTGCATCGCCTTCGCGTTTGGAGTTCATGAGCGCAGTGATGAGATTTTGCACGCGTCGTAATCCATCCTCGCGAAGCGCAGGTTGCCATCCGATGCCGTTGATCAATCGGTGAAGGCTCGCTGCCCACGCATCGTGCGCGGGTCCTGTGGGCGCGAGATCCAATTCGTTCGATGCTGCAATCGTCATGTCAATGATCTTGATCGCAAGCGCTTTGTTGATCGTGCCTTCTTTCTCTTCGTTGCCCATCACGAGTGCGCGCGCGATCTTCTTTGACTCAGGCGCGATCGATTCCGCTTCGACCGCAAGCATGTTGCGAAGCGCGAAGGAAACGAGTCCCGCATCGGCGCCGCCATTCGCCATGACTGCAAGCGTGTGCGCAGACTTGATCGCGAAACTTCGTCGTGCGGCTGGCGTGGACTTCGCATCAAGCAACGCAGGCTCTGCAATCGCGAGCAGCGCGCCGAATGCCATCGGATGCTTCGCGAATCCTGCGGCCGCTTGCTTCATTGCATCTTTCCACTGCGTACTCGCAGCAGACTTCTCATCGGCTTTGAGTGCAGTGAACCGCTCTTGCCACGCGGCGTAATCTTGCGGGCACTTTGCGCATGCTTCCGCGAGGATTGCAGCGCGCGCAGATTGCGGCGCGAATGTCGCACACACTCGAAGCGATTCTGCCGCGGCATAGTTCGCGCGCGACGATTGCGCCTGCTGCATGAGCGGCATGAACCACGCGGGTTGACCCCATGTCATGTGAATGCCACCGTGGCAGCCGCTCTCAGCCCATCCACTGATGTCGTTGTTGATGGTCCACGCGTGTGGTTCCTTTTGCCAGATGAATGCACAGTGACCTGGTTGAGCGATCGGCATCGCGGGCACGCCAAACGCTTGCGACATCGACGTGCCGAAGCGAGAAATCGCGCCGCATACGCCGCCGTACTCGAGCATGATCGGGAGCGTCATGGGCTTGTCGTCATAGAACTTCGCGCCCGCCTGCACGCTCACGCCATTCTTGTTGACGAGGTTGTAGCCGAGCATGTGCGCGCCATCGCCAATTTTGTCGCGCTGCTTGAGTTCAGGCTTGATGTTCGCGCGAGCCCACACAAGATCTTCATTGGTTGACCAACTTCCCACCACGTATCGCAACTCCCACGCAGTGAGTTCGCGAAAGCTCGGGAAGAGCACCCCTTCCTCGTTCCACGTTTTGTACGCCTCGTAGCGCGAGATCGCATCAATCTCGCCGCCTGACATCGCGTTCACGGGTGTTGCGAACACGAGCGCCGTCGCGACCGCGAGGCGAAGTAGAAGTCCCTCGCGAGCGCTCGGATCTTTCTCCACGATGGTGCAGAGCAATCGCGTCGCCTCGTTCCAGCGATTGCCCTCAATGTCGCCCGCTGTCAGCAACGTGTCGAGCGGTTCGCGTTGCGTGAGCAGCCAGCACAGCACATCGGGAAACTGGGTGGCAAGCGCGGTGCGGTTGGCTGCATCAAGTCGAGAGAGAAGTTTCCACTGTTGCAGCGCGAAGGAACCAGCATCAGTTGCAGCGAACTTGATCGCCACGCTCGGCGTCTTTCCATCGAGCGCTTCGTGCAACCCCGCATCGAGCGCAACAAAGTACATGTCGAGCAGTCCTGATTTCGTGCTCTCACACGGGCTCGTTTCAAGCACGTTCGTCGTAAGGCGAAGCGGCGGCTCATTGGAGGTGTGAGCAATGCCCACACCGTGCACGATGGAGAGAATCGTCACGCAAAGGAACGAGGTCATCCCGCGAGTTTATCGCTTGTATCCTGCGGTCATGAGCAACGGCATTCCGAAGGTCCTAGTTGGTTTCGCCTTCGCGGGCGCGATTGTCTTCGTGGCGCTGAGCGCGGTGAGCATCGTGAAGTCGTGCGCAGCGGTTCCGAGTGAGATTGCGAAGGGACTCGGACAGGCGTTTCAACCAAAGATCACGGTGAACAAGACGCTCGCGCTCGCGATTGGTGCGCTTGACTCGAAGTTTGAGTTGAAAGTAGGGGAGCGCGCGATCGATGTGGTAGTCGAAAAGACAAGCGAAACGGAATGGATGGGTGTTCCAGTTGGCAAAACAGTGACACGCTTGCGAGTGCTCGGAAATCGCGTGCAGTACATCGTGCCACTCAGCAACATCTCGCCCGAGCAAGATTGGACATTCGTCGGCTCCGACAGCGGCGGCGCATTGCTTGTGACTCTTCCCGCGCCAACAGTTGATCTCGCAATGTTGTCCATTCAAACCGACCCAGCCAAGATCCAGTCCGAAGTCGACGATCAATGGCTCAACAACGTCTTCTTCTGGCAATCCGACAGCCAAGACGAAGCACGCCACATGATCCGCGATGAAGCAGCCAAACAAGCAGGCGCGCGGGCGTTCATCCTCGAAGTAGAGCAAGACGCCGCACCTCGCATCGAAGCACTGCTTCAATCAACGCTGCAAGCATCGTTGCGGCCAAATGTGCAAGTCAAAGTGATCTGGAAGCACTGATTGCAAAAATACATTAGACAGGCAAGCCAAGGCTTGCCTGTCTAATGTGTTTTCTCAACGCTAACGAGTCGTAGCGGGTCCGCTGGCCAGTTGTAGCAACGAGCGTCGCGTTTGAGAGGAATGAAATCACACAGCACGGGGCGAGTGCGGTGCATTTCACTTCACTTCAATTGAGTTTTGTGCATCGCGCCGTTTGAGTCGGCGCAGGGGGTCGGGTGCTAGGCGCCGATGCTGATCGATACCAGCCGCTCGCGGCCTCGGCGTTGCGCTTCAACCGCAACGGCTTGCGTGCCGCCGTAACAACTACCTCGAGACATATCAAACATGAAGTATGACGATTCATTGATCGGCGAGGAGAGGGCATTGTCCTCGACTGGCCGAGCTGTTTCTCGCCACCACTGCTCGAGACGCTTTCTTACCTCAAGCGTAACGGATTCGTCTAGTTGAATTGAAACTCGAAGTGATGTCAGTGCCTGATGTATTGCAGATGGAACAGATCGATCGATGACGCCGGGCTTGTCATGCCGAAGCCGCCGCCCCACGTGATCGACATGATTGATGTATTCGATGAGTGTGGGAAGCTCGTCATCCAAACCTTCCCTCGATTCCGTTGCAAGACCGCCCTCACTCGTTGCATTTTCAGACGCTCTACATGGAAACACCGGATTCCACGCGAGCAGTTTTACCGCTTCAAATGCGTCAATCTTGCTTTCCACGCCATCAGACTTGGGTAGGGTCGAAAGCGCGTCGCACAGTCGGAGCCACTGGACTCTTGCCGAGGCGAACACGCTGGATGGCAATGAATGCGCAAGGCAGGCATGAATCTCGTTCAAATCTATGTACGTGGATACATCCAGTAGCGCTCGGCGGTCGAGGATACGTGGGGATTTGAATCGGCCTTCCCAGAAGTGCCCGGTGACATCGTCCTCTCGGTTCCAGAGTCGCGCGCAGGGTTCTTTGAGCAGCCGATGAAAGAAACCGAGGCTTGAGAGTTCTTCGCGTGCGCGCTGCAAGAGCTTCGGATTCTTCAAAATCGTTTGAATCTCGACAGCGGATTTTTCTGCATCGGTGAGGATCCTCATCCGACTCCGCTTTCGCTTGTTTGGAAGTAGTGCCGCGCGACGCGTCGCGACCTCTTCGTCGGACCAGCTGCGCACGAGTTCTGGGCGTGTCCGTAAGAGTAGGTGTATATGATTCGGCAGCACCGCAAACGAGATCACATCAATCGCAGCATGCTGAGCGAGAAACTCGGTGCGTGTGATGAGTAACGCTCGCCTCCGTGGGTTGGCGAGCAAAGGCTCTCTACGCACGCAGCGCGAGATGCAGTGGTAGATCCCTGAACAAGTTACATCTACGAGGTCTGATCGGCGAGTAGGCACGTACGCCAAACTAACCGGACAATCCACAATTCTGAATTTCACCGCCTTTTTTCAGACCGAAATCGCACCATAAGGATATTAGACAGGCAAGCCCTGGCTTGCCTGTCCAATGAATGCGATGTCCAATGGAGGCTGTCGCGCGTGGCGACAGCGACTGAGATGTGCTCGCCGCTCAAGCTGGCTTGCGCGCAACGATCACCATCGACATCCACAGCCAAGGCAAGCGGCCAACGCCGATTGTTTTCGTGACGGTGAGGCCCTCTTCTCGAAGAAGTGCCGCGAGCGTTGCGGGGCTCCAGAATTTGATGTGCCCACCGATTCGCGCAGGCTGCCAGTGCTTGTCCATGCGACCGAGTAGCGCGAGCACTACATTCTTGAGCCATCCGTGATACGGGGTGCTCAGGATCAGCGTCCCGCCTGGGCGGAGTGATGCTGCCAGGTTTGCGGCGAATTGCTTCGGGTCGTAGAGGTGTTCAATCACCTCGAGAGAAACAACGTAATCGAAGCCATTTGGATTCAAGTCGCGCGTGTCGTCGTAGATGGACTTGAGAACGAATCGCGCTTTCGAGTTGCGCTCGGTTGCGTGTTGAATGCCAGATTCGGAAAGGTCGATGCCGGTCACCGAGAATCCGCGTTCAGCGAGCCGCGCGGTGAACGCGCCGTTTCCGCATCCCGCGTCAAGCACGCTTGCGTCCGAGGGCGCGCTCTTGAAGAGATCGAACACCGCAGGCCAAATGTACGTGCTCGTGTGCGGAACCGCTTCATTCCAGGTACGGAACTGGTAACTCGCGTTGGTGGTGCTTGCGGGATTTGTCATTTGGTGTACCAATGTAGCGATTCTGCACGCGCAGAAGCAGGTGCGCATCAATCATGACGGCGATCATCTTCGCCGCGAAGTGAGCCCTGGTCGGGGATCAGTACGGTAATCGACTATCTACGCCGCGCGAGTACACTTCGTCCATGCTTGAAGCCCAGTCGAACGCACCAAATGAGCGCCTTCCGCTCCCTGACTGTGTTGTTCCTGGGAAGATTGATTGGGTCTACCTCGTGCCGATCGTCTTGATTCACGCCGCAGCGCTGCTTGTGTTTGTGCCGGCGTACTTCAGTTGGACGGGCGTGGTCGTGATGCTTGCGAGCGTGTTTGTGTTTGGGCAAGGAATCACGCTCTGTTACCACCGGTTACTCACGCACAAGTGTGCGACTGTGCCGAAGTGGTTTGAACGATTCCTTGTCGTCATCGCGCTCTGCAGCCTTGAAGACACGCCAGGTCGTTGGGTTGCGACGCATCGATTTCATCATGCGCATTCGGATGAAAAAAACGACCCGCACAGTCCGCTTGTGGCGTTCTTGTGGGCACATGTTGGATGGTTGTTCATCCACAATCCTTCAACACACAACATCGGGACGTTTCAGAAATATGCGCGCGATGTGCTTGAGGATCCGTTTTACTTCAAGCTCGAGAAGTCGTCGTGGTGGGTGTGGATCTACATCGGGCACGCGGCGTTGTACTTCGCGGTGGGCGCGATGTTCTCGCTTGAGATGGGCATGAGTCTGCTGGTGTGGGGCGTGATTGTGCGCACCGTCGTCGTTTGGCACATCACGTGGAGCGTGAATTCGCTGACGCACATGTTTGGCTACGCCAATTACGGCACCGGCGATCACAGCAAGAACAACTGGCTCATCGCGATCCTCGCGTCGGGTGAAGGATGGCACAACAATCATCACCATGATCCCGCGAGTGCATCCAATCAGCATCGATGGTGGGAAATTGATGTCACGTACTACTTGATTCTTGGCCTCGGAGTCGTGGGGCTCGCGAAGAACATCACGCCGCCTCGGCACAAGCGCATTGCGCAGAAACTCGCAGGCCGCTCGATTGACGCAGCTGCGACTGCTGCTCCGGACTGACGCGAACGCATCCGGTAGAGAGTCTGCACGGACAGTATCGTTTCGACTTCTGCACTTTGAATTTCATCGGAATCCATGCACATGTTTATTTACGCCGCCAACGTCTTGCTCTCTCTTCCAATCATCGTTGTCCTCGGGCTCGGAGCCTGTGTCCCGCAACAGGATGGGACGAGCATTGCATCGTCATCTTCGGGCGATCAAATCTCTGCGCCGCCCGCGCCAGCTCCTTCCCCCGAAATCGTTGAAGACACGTGGCCGCGCGTCTTCACCGTGGGCTCCGATGACATCACCCTCTATCCACCCAACATGCAATCGTGGTCAGGGACTCTCGTCACAGGCACGTGCGCATTCTCTGTCGCACCCACAGGCGGCAAGACGCAGAACTACGGCACGATGTCGTTCACCGCATCGACGGAAGTGAACAAGCTCAATCGCATGGTGACGCTTTCGGCGATACAGATCACGGGCGTATCGATGCCGACCAATCCCGCGCAGCAGACGGGATTGTTGAACGAGATTGAATCGCGGTCGAGCGGGAAGTCGATCAACATCGCACTCGATCGCTTCGAGGCTTCCGTTCCAAACATGAAGAACGCGCCGAGTGTTCCTTCGCATCCACTGCTGAACAATCCCCCCGCACTCTCGATTGTCGCGATACCAACCGTGCTCGTGCCTGTGCAAGGAACGCCTGTTTTGCAAGCGTTGCCGGGCACGTCGCTGCAACGCGTCATGAACACGCCGATGCTTCTCGTGCAAGATAATGCTGGAAAGTACTGGCTGAAGATTGCAGATGGTTGGATGACATGCGGATCGCTGCAAGGGAATTGGGCTGTCGGCAGCGCCACGCAAGATCTCAACACCGCAGCGCAGTGGGCGCAGGGTGAAGCGTCGATCAACTTGCTCGCGCCCTCCGCATCAGACATTCCAACTGGATCCGACAAGTCGCAGACAGTGTCGCTTGCAGTGAGCGCGCCTGCAATCATCGTCTCCACAACGCCTGCAGAGATTCTCGTGACCGATGGCGCGCCGCAATGGATTGCTGCAGGAACAAGCGGACTGCTCTACATCAACAACACGAGCGCGAACATATTTCAATTGCAAGCGACGGGAACAGTCTTCGTGTTGGTCTCAGGTCGTTGGTTCAGCGCGAACACCGTTGCAGGTCCATGGTCCTTCACGCCACCTGATCAATTGCCCGGCGCATTCATGATGATGCCGTTGGATTGTCCGAAGGAAAACGTGCTTGCGTCGATTCCAGGATCTGCGCAAGCGCAAGAGGCAGCGATCGCGAACGCCGTCCCGCAGATGGCACGCGTGCCGCACACGCAGACGCTTCCAGCGCCCACGATCATCGGTGGATCGCCATCATGGCAGCCAATTCAAGGAACATCGCTGAAGGTGATGGCGAATTGCGCGACCCCGATCTTTGAAGTTGGTCCGGGCAGTTACTACGCGGTGCAGAGCGGCATTTGGTTCACGTCGAAGAATTACAACGGTGGATGGACGGTTGCATCGTGGGTCTCGCCTTCGATCTACATGATCCCACCATCGAGTCCTTATTACTATGTTACATACTGCCACATCTACAGCGCAACGCCTGACTATGTGCTCGTCGGATACACGCCGGGATACTTCGGCGCGTACATGCAAGCGGGCGTCGTCGTCTACGGAACGGGATATGTTTACGCGCCGTACTGTTCGACGGTGTGGGTGCCAGTTCCTATGACGTATGGATGCGGCGCAACGATGGTTTACAACCCATGGGCTGGATGGGCATACGGATTTGGAATGGGAATGGCAGTTGGTTGGGCCATCGGCGCAAGCACATGGCACTGCGGACCGTATCCATATTGGGGCCCGTACTACGGTGGCTACGGCGCCCACGGCGCTGCAGCATGGGGGCCTCATGGATGGGCAGCGACAACTGGAAATGTGTATCACCAGTGGGGTAGCGTGAGCACGATGAATCGATCGAGTGCAGGCTACAACTCGTGGACAGGTAATCAGTGGTCGACACACACGAGTGCTTCGTACAACTCCGCGACAGGCGCGCGCGCCGCGGGACAAACTGGTCACGTGGATAACGCGTACACAGGCAACTGGGCATCAGGTGCACGCGGCGCTGGCTACAACCCGACGACAGGAAATTATGCAGCAGGAAAGGGCGTCGTTGCAGGAACTCCTAGTGGTGCAACTGTTGCGGCAGGAGCGGGAACGGTTGGCAACACGAAGACTGGGCAGAGTGTTTCCGCTGCAGGCGTGAAGACGGACAATGGAACATGGGGAGTCGCGCACGGTGACAACGGCACAGCGGTGTCGACAGGCAACAACGTGTACGCGACGCATGATGGCAACGCGTACAAGTACGACGATTCAACGGGCTCATGGCAGCAGCATTCGGGCGGCGACAATTGGAGCAACACAACAGACGCGAACACGACGCACTCGCTCAATCAGCAGCAAGCCACGCGAAGCAACGGTGATTTCCAATCGAGCAACGCGAGCCGCTATCAACCAGGCGGCGCGGGTTTTGACAGTAGCCGCACGAGTGGCGGCGGATCGAGCGGAAGTACGTGGGGCAACAGTTGGGGCGGCAACAGGAGTTCAGGTAGTTCATCGAACTCGAGCAACGCAGGTCGCTCCGGTCGAAGCGGCGGCGGTGGTCGACGCTGAGTTGATGTGAACGAAGAGTACAAATGAACAGGGACCGACCAATTGGTCGGTCCCTGTTCATATGTCAGTTCGATTCAAGGCATCGCGACTCAGTCGAGGAATCGCACACGACCAGTGTTAACGTCATAGATCGCGCCTAGAAGGCCGAGCTTGCCATCCGCATGCGCCTTCCGCAACATCTCGCTGCCCGCAAGAATCTGCGTCATCTGGTATCGCACGTTCGCTTCCGATGCTCCGTCGAGATTCGGCTTTCCATCCGCGCCATTCGCGGGTGTTGGGAGCCCAACGAGCCCAGGACGAATCGCGGCAGTGAACACAGGCATGTTTCCCGGCAACGGATCGTTCCCATACGCGGCGCCTACTGCGCCGCACTTGGTGTGACCAAGGACGACAAGCGTGTGCATGCCAAGTGCGGCAAATCCATATTCAAATGTGCCAAGCGCACCCGGATCCTGGAAATTCCCCGCGATGCGAACAACGAACAGATCGCCCACGCCTTGATCAAACAGAATCTCGGGCGGCGTCCGGCTATCCGCGCAAGTAAGCACTCCCACCGAAGGCGACTGCCCAAAACTACCAGTCTTGATCACGCGCTCATTCTGCCACGCATGCGCTTCCATGCCGCCATCGAGAAATCGCCGATTCCCAAGCTCAAGTTCCATGCGCGATTCCCCGGGGGCAATGCCCGAAGTGCGCGGTGAAGTTGACGAGCAACCGAGAAGTGCAATGGTGAGCGACGCGAGCGCGAGAGTTTTGCCAACGAGATGTGAGTGAAGGTGACTAGTCATGAACGAAGGCTAACGGAAAGTCGCGGCCTATTATTGTGCGCGCGCAACACTCGTCGAGGAGGCACATCAAAAGTGCGCAAACAAAAACTTCGCGCGGCGGAGGTTGCCGTATTCGCTTTCGGCACAACCGTGACCTGCGTTGGGGATCACGAGCAGTTCGAAATCCTTTTTCGCGGCGATGAGTTTTTGTGCGACTTGCATCGTGGATGCGGGGTCGACGTTCTGATCGAGTCCGCCTACTAAAAGCATGAGTGCGCCGCCAAGTTTGTGCGCGTCTTCAGCGTTGGAGTTGCGCGCGTAACTTTCATCCACGGGCCAACCCATCCACTGTTCGTTCCACCAGATCTTGTCCATGCGATTGTCGTGGCAACCGCAGTCGGCAACCGCGACGCGATAGAAGTCCGCGTGATCAAGCACGGCGCGCATTGCATTCTGTCCGCCCGCGCTTCCGCCGAATATGCCTACGCGTGAGAGATCGATGGACGAGTCGCGTGCAGCAAGCGCGCGGATCCACGCGATGCGATCTGGGAAGCCCGCGTCCTTAAGATTCTTCCAACACACATCGTGAAATGCTTTCGAGCGCCAGTTGGTGCCCATGCCGTCGATCTGTACAACGATCGCACCAAGTTCGGCGTACTCGCGACTTCGACTGCTTCGTTCAAACCAGGTTGCCACGTGATGATCATGCGGACCCGCGTAGATGTTCTCGATGACGGGGTACTTCTTCGTCGGGTCGAAGTTCATCGGTCGAAACACAAGTCCCCAGATATCCGTTGTTCCATCGCGACCCTTCGCAACGAATCGTTCCGGCGCGCGCCAACCTGCGGTGATCATCGCACGAGCATCACCAGCGCCAAGTTCAACAATCACTTCGCCATCGCTGCTGCGACGAAGTTCGTACACGGGCGGCATGTCGCTGCGCGCACGCACGCAAACCAGCGCAGAGTGATCTGGCGAGAATTCAACTCGGCATGTTCCATCGCCTGAGGTGAGCATCGTGACTTCGCCCGTATCGATCGCAATGCGCGCATGATGGACGTCATAGGGGCTTGCCGAATCTCCATGACCCATGAGCGCAACATCCATCGTTCGATGCGCGGTCTCCACTCCATGCACGCGGCGAACGAGCCACTCGCCTTTCGTCAATTGCCGTTTCACGGTTCCCGTGGCAACGTCGATGACATAGAGATGGTTCCACCCATCGCGCTCGCTCATCCAAAGAAGTTCCCCAGACTCATCGAGCCAGTGATACCAAATCTTGTTGGTGTAATCGACGAAGGTCGGAAACGACTCTTCCGCGATCACTCGCGACGCGCCCGTTTCAAGATCGAGCGCAATCATGCGCAAAACTTGATGTCCACGTTGGTTGTACTTGAACGCGACCTCGTGGCCATTCGCAAGAAAATGCGCATCGTCGATGGACCACGGATTTGCGAACAGCGCAGTGTCCACGGGGATTTCACGCACGCGAAATTTCGTCGCCGCTGTCGCATCGCGTTCAACACGAAAGATGTGCGGAAAGGCACGGTCCATCGCATCACCAGGCTTGGCGTAGTCAAACGTCTTGAGCCGGGGCTGCAGTTGATCTTTCGGCGCGCTCTCGATGATGTGGATCGGGTGCGGAGGCGCGCGCATGGTCTTGAACGCAATGAACGCGTCACGTGTCGGCGCAATCGAGAACTCTCCAAAGTACCCATCATCCGACGCGCAGTCCGCGGTCACAAAAATCTCTGCGCCACCCGCGAGCACTCTCAGGCAGCCATCGCGACAAACAACTTCCCAGTCAGCAGTCGTCGCTGCACTCGTCGCTGCAGTCGAGGCACTTTCGCTCGCAGCGACAGGCGCGTGCGCTGAAGCACGAACATCTCCGCCGAAATCAAACTCCACCGGAACTTCCACGCCTTCGAATGTCACGCGAACATGTGAAGCAGAAGCCTCAACCGCACGCACCGGCAGTTTCAACGCAGAGACATCGCGCCCCAACACCTTAGTGAGATGCACTGCCGCCGCATCATGATCAAACAGCGGCGAAAGCGCGTCGCTCCCAGTCTTCGTGCTATCCGCAATCCACCAGGCACGATCTCCCTCTCGCGTACTCAAGCAATACCAAAGCCTCGACCCATCAATCCACGTCCTCGGCCCAACCGGATCGTGATACAGCGATACCGCCGCCCGAATACGCGCATGTGCCGCATGCATCGTCGCAGCAACATCATCAAGTGTTCGCAGCGAAGGCGCCGCGTCCTGCGGCGCAGCGAGTGCAGCCATCGAGCACACGAGAAGAAGCGTCACAGGAACTAGTGCACATCGGATTCGCATCGCAGCACGCTATCCGCTCATCTGAGCCCACGCGCTTTTTGACGGCGACTGGCTTGCGGCAGACCTCGAAGCTCGGGTCTTCTTGGAGCGGTGTGGTCATCCAACATCAAAGGAGTCCGATTCGTTGCCGAACAAATTGTTGGTGATGATCTTCAACGGCTCCGCGTGACCGAAAGCGTGATGAAGAAGGCGGAGGAATTCTCAAGGACAACGGCGATTCACAGTGGGTTGATGCGAATGATGGCTTGCCTGATTGACGCGCACGCTCAACCGATGCCGCGGCGGATGTCGTAGAGGTACCACGACTCGACCTTCTCGCGCGCCCATGGGGTCTTGCGGAGGAAAGTCAAACTCGACTTGATGCTCGGATTCGTGGTGAAACAGCGAACGTTGATGCGCGTGCTGAGCGCTTCCCAACCATGCCGTTCCACGAGCGTGGTGAGGATGACCTCGAGGGTGAGTCCATGGAGTGGGTCGCGTGGGTTCTCTTGCATGGGTCGGAGAGAGTCTAATGCGCTTTGTGCCCGCGAAGAAGAAGCCCAACACGAAGTCGACGCAACCGCTCACTGGCGAACTGCTCATCAAAGAAGTGTGTCGACGCATTCGCACGGCGCGCTCGCTGTGGGATGCGCACAACAACGCAGCGTGTCGGGGCGAGCGCACGAAGGCCATGGAAATGTACGAATCACTTTCGCATGAGCAGCGGGAGAAAGTTCCACAGACGTTGCGCGTGTGGCTGCGCTATCGGAGTGAGAAGTATTTCGGCGAGCATCGCACGCCGCCGCAGAAGTGAGCGCGTGCGTGCGTCAACGATCGGCGATGAGGTAGGCCGGATCTGTTTCTGCGGGCTTGAAGAACGCTGAGCCGTTGCAGTCGTGGCAGTCTTTGAGTTGGCTGAGACGCTTTACCACGTACCCCGATTCCGCGGCTTTCCGCTCCAGTGGTTCCCACGATACCGGTAAAGGGGCTTCGAGAATCGCGCGGCACTTATCGAGTGTCGCGTCGTCGATGCCAAATTCTGCGAGAGCTTCTGTCATTGCGTACGCGCGTGGCGGCGCGCTCGCGCAGTGACGACGCAGTGCAGTCACGAGCACGATGGCGCGCGCGCGGTAACCGCAGGTTGGGATTTGCATGTCGGTTTCGCGAAATGCGAATGGAGGGAGGTCGGAGAACGAAATCCGCACCCCTGCCATTTGTCGAACCATTTCGAGTCCCATCTGCTCAAGGTCGATGCGCGCGCCGAGTTCTTCTGTCGCGAGAAGTTGCTCGCATGGCGTGGGCGCATCGACGAGCGCGCGCAAGGCAACGGCGATCACGGCTTCGGGACCGATATTTTCTGCGGCGTAAAAACGTTGATCAAGTTCACGCCCCACGCTGTCATGCATGATGGCGCGGTATGCGTCGATTACTTCTTCCGGTCGAGTTTCATAGCGACGCGCGAGAGCGTAGTAGTCGAGCAGTGATCCGCGCGCTGGCTCGTCGGGGCGATAAGGGTGGAAGCTTGTGTCGCTCGTGGTAGATCGGAATGCCATGTAGTCGTAGAGAAAGATTTGTTCGCACTGCTGAGTGTTTCGAAATTGACGAGTGAAGTCCCTCGATTCGTCGACGAGTTCGGCAGTCGACTTCAGTTGCGCTTGCGCCTCGTGCTCTCCTTGCTTTCGCAATTCGGTCGTCAACTTTGAGTAATACGACGAGATTTGAACCGTCATAATGCTGTTGACGATGAGCACCGCGAAAAGGATTGTGGCGATGCACCACGCAAGTGTGCGACGGCTGCCGCGGGTTGAGTCTCCATGCCCCGCCACACGACCTCTCCCTCGCCACGCGCAGAAGAGTGCGCAGAGAAGAAGCGTGACAAGGCAAACAATTTGACGGAGATCTTCGTGCGCGCGGACCCAGTTACGGAACGTTGGGCTTTCGTCGAAGTCGATGCCGAGTTCGACCCTGATCGCAGCCGTTGACGTTGTGAAGAGGAAGTACGCACTGCGTCCAACGAGCCAATCGAGTGCGACAATCGTGAGGAGCGCAGCGATAGGCAATCCGACCGCAAGCACATATGCAGCGACGGTCGAGCGCGTGAATGCAGCGGTTGCAAAGCCGGAGCACATGCCGAGGAGTTGGACAGCAACGCCTATGCCGAGAGCCCATGCGATGTTGTTGAAGATGAAGGCTTCAGGTCCAGGGTTCGCATACGCCGCGCTGATGGTGAATGCGGTGAACAGCATCGTGCATGCAATTGCGACGATTAACTTAGAGATCCACTTCGTTCGACTTGCGACGGGGAGCATGGAAACAAGCGTGCTGCCGCGGCGTTGCGCGTCACCGAAGGTCAGCGTGACGGCGATCCAGCCTGGCACAACGATCGCCATACCCAAGAGGATTGGGAAGAGGATTTCTAGGCGTTGGAGCAGCGCTGTCTCTTGCTTCACATTGAATGATCGCATCGCATCTAAGCCGAGTAACGGCAGTACAGCGACGAACACGGCGAGGGCCGCGACGATGCCGAGCGCTGGGAGCATCAACTGGGACGCGAGCCGAATGTCCTTCCGCAACAACGCGGTGAATGGACTCTGTGTAGGAGTTTGTGATTGAAACTGCATCATGAGCGATCCTCCATTGCGCGAAGCCGATCGGCGCACGCTTCGTTGATAGAAAGGGCAACGCGCTCGAATCGCGCACTGGGTTCGTTCGCGAGAATGGCTTTGATCGCAGGCTCAACATCGCCTTGCAGCGTGAGCACGCATGCGCCGTCTTGTCGACGGAAGTGGACGCGATCGAAGTTTGGTTTCCACTCAAGCGAGAGACCGCGCACGATCAGTCGTGTTGAGCCGCTCGCGAGTTCATCAGTGTTGATGGAGATCACGTCGCGTCCACGATCCATGAACACGACGCGATCGGTGAGTCTCGCGAGGTCGCCGAGTTGATGCGACGCGATGAGCATCGTGCACGGGTGCGTTGCGCGCATGCGTGCGAGCATTTCGAGGACTGCGTCATGCGTGACTGCATCAACGCCGAGCAACGGTTCATCGAGAAGCACGAGATCAGGCTTGTGGGAGAGGCCGAGCACAAACGCGAGCCGCGCTTGCATACCGCGTGAGAGATCGCGCACGCGGACATCAAGATCGAGTTCGAGAAGCGCTTGCAATTCGCGACTCCACGCGGCATCGAAGTTGGGTTGCAGCGCGGCGACATACGCGATCGATTCGCCCACACGCATCCAGTCATACGCGGAGAGCGTGTCGGGGACGAATCCCGTGCGAGCGAGTAGGGGGAGTCGCGTGAGGGTTGGCGTTGTTGAGAGAATCGTGCCGCGCTCAAGCGATTCAGCACCGATGATCGCGCGAAACAACGTGCTCTTGCCCGCGCCATTGCGACCGACGATGCCGACGGCCTCGCCAGCGGTGAGCGTGAGATTGAAACCGTCAAGCGCGCGCACGCTTCCGAAGCTAAGCGCGAGGCCTCTGCACTCGAGCCCGAGTGCGCTCACCGAAGAAGTTGTGGTGTCGTTTGTCGTCATGATCGATCTCCCTGTTGCGAAGCGGTGTCGCGCCGCGCGCGTTGTACGAGTTGGTTGAATTTCTCCTCGCTCATCCCGGTCGTCTCAGCAAGCTGTGCGGCTTCAGCGAGGTGCCGGAGCACCGCGTCTTCACTCGCACTGCGCGCTTGTGCAACCGATCCGCTCTTCACGATCATTCCCTTCCCGCGGTCCGCTTCGATGATCCCTTCACGCTCGATCGCAACAATCGCCTTATGGACGGTGTTGGGATTGACGCCGAGCTCTTCGGCGATCTGTCGCACGCTCGGAAGGAGTTCGCCGGGCGTATAGGTCCCGCGGCCAATCGCCGCGCGAATGCCATCCGCGATTTGCCGAAAGATCGGTACTGGTGCGTTGGGATTGATGAGAAAGGAAAGCGGCATAGTGTACTAGTACAGTACTACACATTACCGCTCACGGTTCCGCACTTCTTGAAAAATGGACAATTTGAGACTTGTGCCTGAGACTTGTGCCTGTCCTCGATTGGCTGCCCAGACTCAGTAGACCCACCCCTCAACCGGCGAATCTGAATTCACCAGACGGTTCCGAACGGTGCCTGTCCTCGATTGGCAAAGCGTGGTTCCAAATCATTCTAAGAACATTGCCACCCGAAAGTTAAGCCAGTTCTCGATGGCCAAGTCCGTGTTTGCATTGCTTGCCTGTCCAATGCTGGCTTGCCTGTCTAACGCGTAGATTTCGCCAAAGTTGAACGTGGTGTCTCGACGAAGAGACCTCGTACGTGACTCTTCCGCAACTCCTTCGTGATGCATGCCTTCTGTTGGCGGTGATTCTCCCGTGTCTGATCCTTGCGAATAGGTTCAAACTCGGCGCGATCCTTGGGTTTCTCTTGGCGGGCGTCATCGTTGGGCCCAGCGGGCTGCAACTCGTTGATGGCGCGAGCTCGCTCAGCGGAATGACGGAGATCGGCGTCGTGCTCTTTCTCTTCATCATTGGAGTGGAGTTTCGCATCAATGAAACTGGAGCGATGCTGCGCAAGTTGATGTTGCTTGGCGTGCTGCAAGTTGTCGTCACAGGCGGTGCGATCTTCGCGTTCTTGAGTTGCTTCGCGCTGACATGGCAGGGCGCGCTCGTTGCGGGATTTGCACTCGCGCTTTCCGCAACAGCGATTGCGATGCAGGTCATGAGGGATCGCGGCGAATCAAACTCAACGGTTGGCAGTGCCACGCTTTCGATCTTGCTGGTGCAAGAAGTGTCCGTGGTGCCGTTGCTCGCAGTGATTCCCATTCTTAATCCCAGCCGCGTTCATCCAGCGGTGTTGGCGCTCTCGGGCAGCGCGGTTGCTGCGGTGGTTGGCGCGATCGCGCTCATCGCAGTCGCGGGTCGCTTTATTGTTCCATGGGTGATCGCGCTGCTTGATCGACAGAAGGACGCGAGTTCGGTTGGTGCGGTCGTCGCGCTGCTTGTGCTGGGTTCGGCCTACTGCTCAAGCGCAGCGGGGCTTCCGATGGCGCTCGGCGCGTTTCTTGCGGGGATATCACTCTCGCAATCCGTTGCCGCTGAAAGAGTCACCCAACTTGTTCGACCACATCAGGTCTTGTTCCTCGCGCTGTTCTTCGTGTCGGTCGGGCTCGCTGTGAATCTCGGCGCGATCAAGGACAGCGTGTGGCATCTCATCGTGCTGCTGCCTGCGGTCCTCGCGATCAAGATTGGATGCCTGTGGGCTCTCGCGCGTCTCGTCGGACTGAGCTCAGCGATTGCTGTTCGCACCGCGCTGATCCTCTCGCAAGCGGGGGAGTTTGGATTCTTGGTGATCGCTAGTTGCTACGCCGCTGGTTGGTGCAGCGCCGAAGAGACTTCTGCGGCCACAGTGTTGGTGACGCTGACGATGCTCGCGACGCCAGTGCTGCAGCGATTTGCAAAGGGATCGTCGCAGCCGAGCGCTGCCGTCGCGCAGTGAATCCGCCGGGTGCGCTGCTCGGACTTCCACAGATTCGGTCGACCCCTTCAACCAGCGAGTTTGAACTCGCCAGACGGTTCAGAACGGTGCCTGTCCTCGATTGCCCGATGCTGGCTTGCCTGTCCAATGCGTAGTCTCAACCAGCGAACTTGAACTCGCCAGACGGTTCCGAACAGTGCCTGTCCTCGATTGCCTGCGATGCTGGCTTGCCTGTCCAATGCGTAGCTTCGATTGCCCGAACGGTGCCTGTCCTCGATTGCCTCGATTGCCCGATGCTGGCTTGCCTGTCCAATGCGTAGCTGTCCAATGCGTAGCTTCGATTGCCCGAACGGTGCCTGTCCTCGATTGCCCTCGATTGCCCGAACAGTGCCTGTCCTCGATTGCCCTAAGTTTATGGCCGCCAATGCCCCTCATGTAGACTTCCGAACGTGAGCGATCAACGATCACCGACTTCTGTTGCGAAGACCGTCACAGAGTGCTTGCTGCTCGCTGCAATCATTGTGAGCGTGCAACTGATTGGCATGGGACTCCTCGTTCCGAGTGGCGGGAACGTGATTTTTTATCCGCAAGCAGGCATCGGAATCGGATGGCTGCTCGCGCGTGGTCCTCGCGCATGGCCCGGAGTTTTAATCGGAGCTGCACTCGGTGATGCATTGATCCTGTACGCAGAGGCCCCGATCATCATCGATGACATGTTCGCACTCTGCGCAACCGCATTTTCACAAGGTGTTGCGGATCTGCTCACTGCGCTGACGATTTATTTCCTTGCGCGATGGCTCTTGCGGTGGCCCATCACGCTGCTCCGTCCGCGAGAGATTTTGCTGTTCATCTGTGTTGTGATTCCAACGGGAGTCATGCTCGGCACGGCGTGGGATTATCTCACGTTGTATGCAGCAAATCGCACCACTACTGCTCCTGCTTGGCAGTTCATCGCCGAGGAGTTTGTGAGCACGGGCCTCGGTGCCATCGCGTGTTCGATGATCATTCTCGTTGCGCTCGGAGAACCCCGCGAAGTTTGGCGGAAGCGGCGAGCGATGGCGGTGTTCATTCCGGTTGCGTATGTCGGCATCGTGTGGGGCGCCGTCGCAGTCGGCACCAGTCTGCGCAATGAGAAGTATGCAGAGTTTCGCACGCTCGTCGCAAATGCGGTGTCAGAACTTGAGATCGACCTTGCGAGTCATGAGATGGTTGCTTCAGCAGCCACAGCGTTCTACGCGTCAAGCAACCTTGTTGAACGCGATGAGTTCGCGAGTTTCATTCGCCCGCTTCAGGCACGATTACCGAATGTGCAGGCCGTCTCGTGGGATCCGCTCGTCCTCGCAGGAGATCGCGACGCATTTGTGATCGCAGCGCGCGCAGAGGGACTCGCTGATTTTGAGATTTTTGAGCGCACTGCAGAGGGCCAACGCGTTGACGCTGGATCCCGACCGGAGTACTTTCCGATCTGGTTCATTGAGCCACTCGCGGGGAATCAAGCAGCGGTTGGATTCGATTTGTTCTCAGAGCCGACTCGTCATGCTGCGATTATCCGCGCGCGACAAGCGGGAAGGCCGGTCGCGAGCGCGCCCGTGCGGCTCGTTCAAGCGCGCAATGAATTGGGAGTACTTCTGCTCGCGCCTATCAAGACGAATGAGAGCGGGCAATTCTCTGGCCTTGTCAGCGTCGTGTTGAATGCAACGCGAATCTGCGCGCGTGTGGGCGGGCTCTTGGGGGCCGAGCATGTGCACTTCAGCGTGACTGACGAAAGCGCACCTGCTGCGGAAGGCCTGCTGTTCTCGGCGGCGAGGCTGCCCTCTGATTTCGAAGACGCGCATGATGAATTCAAGGTCATCAGAGACGTTGAGTTTGGGACCCGTCGATGGCGAACGCAGGCCACGTCCACTTCGGGATACTTGGCAGCCTCTAGTGCGTGGGGGTTTCTTGCAGAGTACGGGTCGTTTGCGATTCTTCTCGCGATGATTACCGCGGCGCAGTTGTACACATCGGGAAGGGACCTGCTTGTTGAGGCGGTTGTGACCGAGCGCAGTCAAGAACTGCTTCTCGTGAGTGAACGATTCCGAGGCCTCATTGATGCGGCGCCAACTGCGTTGCTCGCTGTGAGTGCATCGGGCAAGGTTGTCATGGCGAATCGTGAAGCGCTTCAGCTCTTTGGTTACTCACTTGATCAACTCCTCGGGCAGTCTCCAAACTTGCTACTCGCTCCACGAACGGGAGCGAATTCGATCCGAGTGGATGTCGTGCAACTTCGTGAGACTGCTGGAACCCTCCCTCGCATTCTCTTGTGCCAATCGCGAAATGGCGAGCAGTTTCGACTACAGGTTCGTCAATCACTTTCAAACGCGGAGGGCGGCCAGTTAACGGTTGTTTCGCTCACCGAGGTTTCCTCTGGTGTGCAGGGAAGTCTCTCGTGAAAGCTTTCGGCCGAGCGGGGTTTTCGCAGGACCAATGGTCGCGCTGAGCGCACTCGCGGACGCAGCCACGCGACAGCACAGCGCAGCAAGTGGATTTGCAGAGCATCTCTCGAAACCGACCGACGGTGCGCAGTTACAACGCGTCATCGCGAAACTGATTGCCCAACATCGCTGTGCGAAGTAGCTCAGCGCGCGAGCGATTTTTTCGTCACCGCGCGTGATGCTTTGATGATCGCGCTCGCAGCTTTCGGATGCTGCGAACATTCAAGCAGCGCCGAAAGGATGAGTGGAGCGACGATGGTTGCATCCGACTCAATCACGAACATCGGCGTCTTCTCCGTGAGTTTGTCCCACGTGATCTTCTCGTTTGGCGTTGCGCCCGAGTACGAACCGTAGGATGTTGTCGAATCGGAGATCTGGCAGAAATACGCCCACGGCTTCACGGGCTGCTGCAAGTCATACTTGATGGAAGGCACCACGCAGATTGGAAAATCGCCGCTGATGCCGCCGCCGATTTGGAAGAAGCCCACGCCCTTGCCCTTCGACAAAACTTTGTAGTCGTCGTAGAGATTCGCCATGTACTCAATGCCGCTCTTCACGATGCTCGCGGAGCATTCGTCGAACTTCACATGCGACGCGAAGATGTTGCCGAAGGTTGAATCCTCGTGGCCGGGCACCACCATCGGCAACTTCGCCTTCGCTGCCGCGAGTAACCAGCACTCTTCGGGATTACCCTGGTAGTGCTTCTTCGGAATCGAGAGGATCAATTCGTAGAAGTACTCATGCCAGAATCGGCGCTCGCCGTTCTTCGTCGCCTTCTTCCACATCGGCACGAGAATCTTTTCGACGGCGCGAAACGCTTCGTCTTCAGGAATACTCGTGTCAGTCACGCGACGCATGCGCTGATCGAGGATCTTCGTGTCGTCTGCTTTGGTGAAGTAGCGGTAGTCGGGAAAATCCTTGTAGCCGTGATGCGCAACGAGTCGGAAGAGTGACTCTTCAAGATTCGCGCCAGTCACCGAGAGTCCGTGCACGAGCCCCGCGCGAATCGCTGGCGCAAGCGTGATCCCGAGTTGCGCGCTCGACATCGCACCGGCAACGGCCCAGTACATCTTGCCACCCACGGCGATGTGATCCCAGTATGCAAAGAGCGAATCGCGAGTCGCACGAGCATTGAAGTTCTTGTAGTTCTTCGCGACGAAATCAAGGATGGGAAGTTGAGCGGCTGGCATTGGGGTGCACAGGATATCGCAGGAACCGACTTTGACGGCAAGCGCGGTTCAACCCATCGTTACACTCCGCAACGCGCCGTTCTACAGCCAAAGGCGCACGGAACTCGAACCATGCTTCAACAACTCCTCGAACCCATTTTCTTCGCGCAGTGCATTACGTCCCTCTTCCTTGCAGTGTTGTTCTTGCAGTCTGGGATCGATAAGGTCGTCGACTACCGCGGGAACCAGTCATGGCTCATCGGACATTTCGCAAAGTCGCCACTTCGAAGTCAAGTGAATTTTATGCTGCCCGTGATCACACTCGCGGAAGTTGCAGCAGGCATCCTCGCACTACTCGGCGCGATTGAACTACTGCGCACCGGAGACAAGACTTTCGCCCTCTACGGCGCAGAACTCGCCGCACTCGACATCTTGATGTTGTTCTTCGGTCAACGGATCGCGAAGGAATACGCGGGCGCTGCAGCATTGGTCCCGTACTTCATCCTGTGCATCATCGCGATCGTCCTGTTTTCGAAGTGAGTACGACTCCTCGCAGTACGCCTTCGCGCAACAGCGGCACTGATGCCGTACCTTGTGGCGATGTCGTCGTCATTCGCAGTTCTCCCCACAGAATCAGCCGCGCGGCGACACATCGCGATCGATCTCGGCGCATCGAGTGGCCGCGTGATGGAAGTGCGTGTCGGCGACTCGACGCTTGCAGTGCGCGAGTTGCATCGCTTTGCGAACGCGCCTGTGTGGCGGACTGATGTCGGCGGGCGGTGGTGTTGGGATGTCGACAGTCTGTGGAGGTCGATTCTCGATGGGCTGCGCATTGCAGCGCGCGAGGGCTCGGTCGATTCGATCGCTGTGGATGCATGGGCTGTTGACTACGCGCTTCTCGATCGCGCGGGACAGTTGGTGCAACCTGTCGCCGCGTACCGCGACACGCGCACACAAAAGCCGTTTGCCGAGATTCGTAGTCGTCTCGGCGACTCGAACATCTATCGCGACACAGGTATTGCGTTTCAGCCGTTCAACACGCTTTACCAACTCGCCGCTGATGCGACTGATCCCGCGCGGCCACTTGAACGCGCGCGCTACATGCTGATGATTCCAGATCTCATCGCGTACTGGTTGTGCGGCGCGGTGGTGAGTGAACGCACGAATGCAAGCACAACACAAATGCTCGACGCGCACACGCAGCAGTGGAGTGGTTCGTTGTGCGACGCAGTTGGGATTCCCTCGCGCATTCTTCCAGAGCTTGTGGATGCTGGGCGACCTCTTGCGCTCGGCACACTGCGTGCCGAAGTCGCGCGCGACACGGGACTCCCTTCGTCGACGCAGGTGTTCGCGACAGCGACACATGACACAGCATCAGCAGTTGTCGCGGCGCCGATAGATCCTGCGCATGATCTGTATGTGTCGAGCGGAACATGGTCGCTCGTGGGCGCTGAGTTGCCGCACGCAATCCTCACGGATGCAGCGCGTGAAGCGAACATGACGAACGAACTCGGCGCGTTTGGCACGGTGCGCTTCCTCCGCAATGTCGCAGGGATGTGGCTTGTGCAGCAGTGCGAAAGTGCATTCGCGAGTGAAGGTCGCGCGCGCTCATGGAGCGAGCTTTCTGCGCTCGCTGCAGCTGCGCCTGCGTTGGCGAGTGTGATTGATCCCAATGATCGCGCGCTCTTCGAACTCGGCGACATGCCGACGCGCATTCGTGCCTTGTGCGCAGCGCGAGGCGAGCGAGTTCCACAAACAGATGGCGAGATCATTCGCTGTGCACTCGAAAGTGTTGCTCTCGCAACGGCGCGTGCGGCGCAGGACGCGGCGCGCATTGCTTCGCACGACGCGCGTCGGTTGATCGTTGTCGGAGGAGGAAGCGCGAATGCGTTTCTCAATCAACTCATAGCAGATGCGTCAGGACTTCCCGTGGAATCCGGGCCAGTCGAATGCACCGCCATCGGCAACGCGCTTATGCAGCACGCTGCGATGGAAGGGCTTGCTTCAGCGGGAGCGCTGCGTTCGCTCATTCGTACAACGACTGTGCTTCGTTGCTATGAGCCGAGTGCAGCAGAATCGATGAAGATGCGCGAGGCATCCGCGCGCGTTTGGAACTAACTTGCTCGATCGTTCTCACGCACCTCTGCAGGCTTTCCTCATGACGACCGCTACTCCACATTCCTCGGCGCATGTCGCCAATCCAGAATTTGTCACTCGCACATGGATTGACTCGGACGCCGCGAAGCTTGATCCCGTTGGGTTGCTCGTCTACCGATCAAACCGTCTCGGTGATGATCAACGCGTCACCAACACGGGCGGCGGAAACACCTCGAGCAAACTCGAAGAGCGCGATGTGCTCACGGGCAAGATGGAGCGCGTGCTGTGGGTGAAGGGATCTGGTGGAGATCTCCGCACTGCAGGGCGTGAGTTTTTCTCTTCGCTCTCACTCACGAAGTTGGAGCAATTGAAGTCTGTCTACGCCGCACGCGCAGAGCGTGGCATCAAGTCGCAGGCAGAGGACGATATGGTCGACCTCTATCGGCACTGCACGTGGAATCTCAATCCGCGTGCGACATCGATCGATACTCCGCTCCATGCATTCGTCCCGCGCGCGCATGTTGATCACACACATCCCAATGCGCTCATCAGCATCGCAGCATGCGTGCGCGGTGAAGAAGTGATGCGCGAGGTGTACGGCACAAGTCTGCGCTGGCTTCCGTGGATGCGTCCTGGATTCGAACTCGGATTGGCACTCGAACAACTCTGCCTTGCGCATCCTGATGCTGATGGCGCGATCATGGGCCAACACGGACTCATCAATTGGTCGGATGACCCGCGCGTCTGCTACGACCTGTCTCTGTCGTTGATTTCGCGTGCGTCGGAATATCTCGCTGCGCACGATCGCGGTGCGAAGACGTTCGGCGGTCAACGCATCGCGCCTGCCAGTGAAGATGTGCGACGCGCGCTCTTGGTGAAGTTCTTGCCGTTCTTGCGCGGGAAAGTCTCCTCGCGCCGCCGCATGATTGCGACCGTGCAGTACGACGATGCAATGCTGCGCTTTGTGTCGAGCAACGATGCTGCGCGACTCGCCGAACTGGGCACATCATGCCCTGATCACTTCCTGCGCACCAAGATCAAGCCGTTGTTCCTTGACTTCGATCCCCATCGCGAATCGTTCGCGCAACTCTGCGCGAAGACCGACGCAGCGCTCGAGCAATATGTCAGCGACTACGCGGCCTACTACCAATCGTGTCGTCACGTCGACAGTCCCGCGATGCGCGCGCCAGAGCCCACGGTGATTCTGATTCCTGGAATCGGGATGATCGCGTGGGGCTCGTCCAAGAGTGAGTCGCGCACGACAGCGGAGTTCTATCGATGCGCTGTCGAAGTCATGCGTGGCGCCGAATGCATCGGTGGCTACCGTGCACTTCCACGACAGGAAGCGTTTGATATTGAGTACTGGCGTTTGGAAGAAGCGAAGTTGCAGCGCATGCCAAAGCCCAAGCCATTGGCTGGTCATGTGTCTGTCATTGTTGGCGCAGGCAGCGGCATTGGCCGTGTGACCGCTGCAGCGTTTGCCGCAGATGATGCGTGCATCGCATGCGTTGATCTTGATGCGTCTTCCGCGCAGGCGACCGCGCAAGAACTGGAACGATCACTCGGGAGCGGCATCGGTGTTGCGGGCAGCGGCATTTCGTCGTGTGGCCCCGCCATCGCGCTTTCTTGTGATGCCACAGATCGCGCCGCGGTGCGCAAGACGTTCGACGACATCGTGCTCGCGTATGGCGGCATCGATGAACTCGTCGTCACTGCGGGAATGTTCCCGACGCCAGGTGCGGATGGTGTGACGAGTGACATCGATTTCATGCGCGCGATGCAAGTCAACGTGCTTGCTCCCGCGGTGTTGATCGACGAAGCCGCGTCAACCATGATTGCGCAGAAACTCCCGTGTGCCGTAGTCGTGACGACAAGCGTCAACGCAGTGGTTTCGAAGAAGGGGTCAAGTGCGTACGACGCATCGAAGGCAGCGGCGAACCATTTGGTCCGCTCGCTCGCCGTCACATTTGCACCGCATGTCCGCGTGAACGCCGTTGCACCCGCGACCGTGATCGAAGGCAGCACGATGTTCCCCCGCGCGCGCGTGATCGCGAGTCTCACGAAGTACGCGATTCCATTCGAAGCAACGATGACGGATGCGCAACTCGTCGAATGCCTCGGTCGCTTCTACGCCGAGCGCACGCTGCTCAAGACCACGATCACGCCGCGCGATCAGTCCGTTGCGATTCGTTTCCTCGCAGGTCCTGAGAGTTCGCGCACGACTGGCCAAGTGCTGCATGTCGATGGCGGGCTCGCCGACGCGTTCGTTCGCTAGTCTGACACTGCAATCTTGCCTTTGGAACAAGTGTTTCATCTCGATTGATCGCCCAACGCTTTGAAAGCGCGGGATTGGCATGAGCTTCCTAGGTATGAGGTCATTGCGCGCTGTCTAATGACGGTGGGGCCTCATGGAGTGCGCCCGTGGTATTAACGCAACCATTCCATTCGTTTGTCGGTTGGCCGCAGCAGAACAAGATGTGCAGTTGGCACGCATCGGTCCGCGCGATTGCGACGGCGACGGCATTTCCGATTCGTTTGGTTCGAGTGACGCACACTTTGACAATAACGGAGTCGTCAACGCCGCAGATCTTGCGTATTTGCTTAACAACTGGGAAAGCAATGACGGCGATCTCACGGCATACTGCGTAGCCTCAATGCCCGTATCGACGCCGACCTCATCGCTTGAACTCACGCATCGCCGCGACGGCGTGCATGCGATGGTCACCGCCGAGCTCGCGCGCACGCAAGGTCTTCTGCGACTCGCGCCATGTTGGGTTCCGCGTTCATTCTTGCAACCAGGTCTGCGCATCAAGTTGCATCCCGATGACACGTATGCGTATGGATTGCAACGCGGTGGAATCGACGAGCGTTGGTTCGCATCGACGACGGAAGCAGCCAACGACAACCGCACCGTCGATGAAGGTTTGTCTTATGCAGTGCTTGGTCGCGAACGCGTCACACTCAAGCAAGCGGTTGCCGAGTGCGGCGCATCACTTGTCGGCGCGCGCATCTGGTCGACGTACCACAAGTGGCCTGTGTACGCGAAGTTCTTCGACAACATGGGACCGATTCCGCATCACATGCATCAGGACGATGCGCAAGCGGCGCTGGTGGGGCAAGAGGGAAAACCTGAGGCGTACTACTTTCCGCCGCAGCACAATAACGTTGGCAACAATTTTCCATTCACGTTCATGGGTCTTACGCCCGGAACCACCAAGGCAGATGTGCGCAAGTGCCTTGAAAAATGGGATAACGGCGACAACGGCATCCTCGATCTCTCGCAAGCGCATCGCTTGAAAGTTGGCACGGGTTGGCTGATGGAACCGCGCGTTCTGCACGCTCCCGGTTCGCTGTGCACGTACGAGCCGCAGTGGGGCTCCGATGTGTTTGCGATGTATCAGTCTCTGGTGGAGGGTCGCATGGTGCCGTGGAACTTGTTGGTGAAGGACATGCCTTCAGCGATGCATCAAGATCTCGATGCGATTGTCGAGCAACTCGATTGGGAGAAGAATGTCGATCCCAACTTCAAGGCGAATCGTTACCTCGAGCCGCACACTGCGAGCAAGGGTGATGGATGGCACGATCGATGGGTGATCTACGGAGTGATGAACGGCTTCGAATACTTCACCGCGAAAGAGCTCACTATCGAACCAGGGTGCTCGTGCACGATTCGTGATCGCGGAGCATATGGGCTCACGTGTGTGCAAGGTCGAGGCACGATCAATGGTGAGCCGCTGTCGAGTCCGAAACTCATTCGCTTTCGTGAACTCACGGAAGACGAGTATTTCTGCAGTGAAGATGGCGCGATGCGCGGCGTGACGTTTGTGAACAACTCCACAACCGAACCGCTCGTGTGCTTGCGTTACTTTGGACCTGAAGTCTGGCAAGGCGCATGGCGCGCGTAAAAACAAGTGAGATGAACATGATGAAACTACATAACGCAATGTGGCCCGGACTGGTCGGCAAAGAAGCGGGGACGGATCATCCTCCGATCTCGCTCGACCGCATGCTCGATCTCACGGCGAAGGCGCGCGTCGGCGACGAGAAGTTCGACGGCGTGGATCTCTTCCTCTTTCATCCGCACACCGATCCTGATGTCACTGAGAGTGATCTGCGCAAGATGGCGGACAAGATTGCGGCGAAGGGCTTGGCTGTCGGGTCACTCGTTGCGCCTGTATGGCCAGGCACTGTCGGCGATAGCGCGATGGGCTCGATTGAGCAGCGCGCGAAGTTCATCGACGCGGTGCGCAAGTCTTGTCGCATCGCACGCATCCTCAACGAACACGGCGTGCGCAAGTACGGTGTTATTCGCATCGATAGCGCGACGGGAACGAAAGTTGCCTCGAAGAATCCGAAGAGCGCGATCAAACAGATCGCCGCGACCTTCCGTGAAGCAGGCATGATCGCCGCAGGGCACGGCGAACGACTCGCAGCTGAAGGCGAAGTGTGTTGGGCGGGACTGCATTCATGGAAGAGCACGCTCGCGTTGCTTGAAGCCGTCGACATGCCAGGAACCGTTGGATTTCAAGCGGATCTCGCGCATACCTATCTCTACCTCCTCGGCGTGAATGCGCCAAAGGATGCGCTGCTTTCGAGGAAGCACACGCCGAAGCAGTTCGAGAATGCATACGAAAAAGTGGTGAGTGCATTGCGCCCATGGACGATTGATTTCCACGTCGCACAAAACGATGGCACGGTGCACGGCACGGGCTCGCACGACAAGACGGGTCGCCATTGCCAAGCGGATGATCCCAACGGCAAGCTCGACATCACGATGTGCAGCAAGCGCTGGCTTGAAGGCGCGAGTGGACGCGGCATTCGTCACATCTGTTGGGACGGCTGCATGTTCCCGAACGCTGTGCTCGAGAAGCAAGAGACATGGAATACGGTGTTGCGCGCGATGCTCAACGTGCGCGCCGCGCTTGCAGTCTGACGCAAGAGGATTCACGATGGCGAAGAAAACAATGACCACCCGCGTTGCAGTGAGCGAACCCAAGACACTTCGCATCGGTCTCATCGGCTACGGTTTCATGGGTCGCGCGCATGCAAACGCGATTCATCAAGCGGGTCATTTCTTCAATTTGAATCGCCGCCCCGTGCTGCAAGCCGTGTGTGGTCGCAGCGAGGATCAGTTGCGCGCATTTGCCGAGTCATGGCAAGTTGCGCACACAGAAACCGATTGGCGCAAACTCGTCGCACGCGAGGACATTGATGCAGTCGACATCTGCACGCCCAACGATTCACACATGGAAATCGCACTCGCGTGCATCAAGCACGGCAAGATGATCATGTGCGAGAAGCCACTCGCGCTTGACGGCAAACAAGGCGAGACGATGGTCAAGGCAGTCGAGAAGGCGAAGTTGCCCAATCTCGTGATGTACAACTATCGTTTCCTCCCAGCGGTGACGCTCGCGAAAAACATCGTCGCCGCGGGCGAACTCGGAAAGATCTTTCACTACCGCGCGAATTTCCTGCAGGACTGGACGATTTCGAAAGACCTCCCGCAAGGCGGCACTGGTCTGTGGCGACTCGACGCAAAGGTCGCAGGATCAGGAGTCACAGGCGATTTGCTCGCACACTGCATCGATACCGCGCGCTGGATCAATGGCGACATCGTCAGCGTGAGCGCGATGACGGAGACCTTCATCAAGGAGCGTGTACACACTGCGACAGGCAAGAAGCAAGCAGTGAAGATCGACGACGCATGCGCGTTTCTCGCACGCTTCGAAAACGGTTCGCTCGCAGTGTTCGAATCAACGCGTTACGCCCGCGGTCACAAAGCGCTCTACACCTTCGAGATCAACGGCGAACACAAATCCCTCGCATGGGATCTTCACGATCTCAACCGCTTGTCGTACTTCGATCACAGTGTCTCAAGCGATCGCCGAGGCTGGAGCAGCATCCACGCCACCGATGGCGATCATCCGTACGCAGGAAAGTGGTGGGTCCCCGGCCTCTGCCTCGGTTATGAACATTCCTTCGTCCACGCACTCGCGGAGTTCGTGCAGTCCCTCGCGAATCCAACCGCGCCCCGCAACTACCCCGACTTCCGCCACGCCCTCGGCACCCAATTCGTCTGCGACGCCGTTCTCGAAGCCGCGCGCACGCAACGATGGATCAAAGTCAAGCGCAGTTGAACGCGGCACGATTGCGTGTTCACGCAGGCTCTTCGTTTGTTTCTCGCGAGGCACTCGAGGGCGTCGCGTTGGGATTGCGCGTGATCCAAATCCAATCTTCGGGGGCGCGCTCGTCTTGTTGTTGCGCGGCGATTCCGTGTTGATCGATCTTGTCTTCGCCGACGCTCCAGACGAGTGGATGATCGTTCGCGATCGCGTAGCCGACGGGCTTACCCGTGTATGGATCCGCGGGAACGCTCGCAAGATACGCGGGAACAAGTGCATCAAGCGATGTCGGCCACGCACCTGCATTCGCGCGGCGGAATTGTTCGAGCGCGATTGCAATCTGTGCAGCGTGTGTGTTGCTCTGCGCGCGTCGGCGTGTCGAGGCGGCGTTCGCATGTGCAGGGACTAACAGCCGAGGGATGAACCACATTTCTAGACCCAGTGATTTCAGTCTGACGAGTTCCTCGAACTCATCCGCGTGATCAAAAGTTTGCTGCCACAGCGGAAGCGTCGATTGATGCTCTGTCTTGCTGAAGAGCGATTCGCACAGCGCATTTGTTTCTTTCCGCGTCGCCATGACTGCCGCACCGAATGGGCTGAGCAGTACGGCGATCGTTTGTTCTGACGGCGTGAAGACAACCTGTTCGGCGGATGGACCTCCGTAGAGCGTGGCCATCAACGCAGTCGCGTAGGCAGGGTTGTAGATTCCATCACCATTGCCGTCATCGGAAAAAGTTCGCTGCATGACATCCTGCAGCGAGAGCAGTTCGGTGGAGAGATCGAGTTGATATGCGGAGTCAGGAATCTCGCGTAATCGTTGGGCGAGGGAGTTCAACTGATCATCCGTGAGTGTCTGCGGGTGTGATGCAAGCGCGATGACGATG
>Ga0209553_1000175_pt1 | contig 32774 bp, 27 predicted proteins | sample LauGreFBDMM110DN_2_FD_188217 | JGI IMG/M metagenome (GOLD analysis project Ga0209553, IMG submission 188217) | Freshwater lake microbial communities from Lake Michigan, USA - Fa13.BD.MM110.DN (SPAdes) (version 2) | ecosystem: Environmental > Aquatic > Freshwater > Lake | place: Lake Michigan...
CCCCCCCAATTGGGGTGGTATCTAGGTCAGTTTGGTCGAAATACAAACCGCAGAGTATATTGGTCTGAGCGAAATTAGGTCAAGCTGGCAGTTCTTCGCTACTAACCCTGACAATTCCGTATTTCACCAGCTTTCGCGAAACGGCATAGGCCCACCAAACCATGGGGATCGCTCCGCAGGCTGTAGATCTTGATCGTTTGGAAAATGCCCTCCGCACGAGCCACCAAGCATTCGCAGGGGCTCTTGATCGAGAAGGATTTTCGACCTAGAAACTCGTGAGACCTACCCAACGGAGGAGACGCTGCATTTCAAGAGTAAACGTTACTTGGACTCAGGTGCAGGCCTACCACCCATTTCCATGCTTTTTTTCTGCCAGTCAGCATTTTGAGCCTCTGTTGCGTTAGCTCCTGGTTCGGTCACGGGGGAAATTTCCTTAACGCCACCGCAGCCAAACGCAATCAAGCTAAAAAGTACAGCAATCCCATTGCGAGTTAACATTGTCATTCTTTATGTCCTGTTGAATTAAGAAATCTGACCGGCAAACATGCTACCGACGCACTCTTTTAGTATATCAAACGCACTTTGCTTGACAAGCGGTTCAGCACGTTCTGCCAGCAAGTCGCTTCCTGTTCACGGTTTAACGATTGATAAAAATCAAGCATTTGCGTTGCGGTGTCTGGGCTATCGAGATTTGCAAGAGCCGCACGAAGTTTCTGATGCGTTAAAGCTTCCATTTGCAGTTCTACGCGTTTCGCGTCATTTCTCACAGATTCTGCTTCTGCTTTCTTTCCCAGTCGCGCAAGGCACTGGGCTTTTCGATGCATGAGTGACCACTCGGCAGGACCCGGCCACACAGCCAGCGCTCGATCATACGCCGCTACAGCTGCCGCAGCATCGCGATCAATCATCTCAAAAACCTTTGCCGCTGTGCTCCAATAGGCATATCCCTCTGTGGGTTGCGGCCATCGTTCCAGCTCTGATTTCGCCTCGTCCAATTTGCCGATCTCAAGCATGACGGCTACCAAAGTTGCGACATAAAACGGGGATTGAAATGCATCATCCCTGTCACGAATCCGCAGCAGGAGTTGGAGCGCCTCGTCACGCTGATGATTATGCAAATACCAGTGTGCGAGCGCTGCCAAGATCAGTGGTGAATCCGGTTCGCTCGAATAGAATTCCTCAAGTCTGGCAATATCAGATTCTGGACCAGGATACTCTCCGGGTTTCAGAAAACCCATCTGTCTATCAAAACCAGCAGTTGAAGCACTCGGACTGAACTGGCTTACATACCATTCACGGAGACGTTCGGCTTGGGCAGACTCATCTGACAATTCATAAGTTTTCCAGAAATGCGGTTCGCTCTGCTGAAAACGCTCCGTCATGTCACACAGCTGCCATAGCAGGTAGTGGCTGTCGAGCAGTTTCGGATTCAACTCCACTGATCGCAGCAAAAGCGACTCTGCACGGGCGGGCTGGTGCAAAATCAAAAGTGCAAGACGCCCTTCGCGCATTCTGGCTTCGCCTGCGTGTGCCGAATCTTCCGGAATGAGTTGGAGTCTTGAAATTGCTAGCGTCGCAGCCTCGCGCGGTGTCCGAGTCTCTCCGGAGATCACAGCTTGCGACCACAAGAGAATGGCCTCAGGACTGCGGGGATGAAATCGAAGGTAGTGGAACAATTCCGTTTCGGCTTCCGTGGCACGCTGCTGCCGGAGAAGTCGCAATGCACGCGCCGGGGCACGTTCCAAATGCACAATTTCGAGCGTTAACCATACTACCAGTCCTGCAATTGCCGAGGAAATCAGAATCCTGCGTCTGCGGCTTTTGGACGGATCAGATGACTTTGCAACCGGACCAACATCGTCGCTCATCGCGGAATATCTTTCGGTGAACCACCTTCGGTGATCCGCCAATATTGATTTGAGGCCACTGCAGGAAACTGATCAGTTCTTCCAGAAGGCCACGCAATCTCAACTCGCGCGGTTTCGGCACTGTTAGCGACATGGAACAACAAGGCTGAATCGTTGGTGGAAAGGTAACTGCCCCCTGCACTAAAGACCTGTGTCTGTCGATCCTGAGATGTCGTGACGGTCACCCGCGCACAGACCGGTGGAATGCGATTGGCTCCCTCAAGGATTAATCCCAAAAATCGGCGGCCGGTCACGGTGTCGTTTCGGAGCAGAGCCGCCGGTTTTTCAAGATGTGTCACCGCAAGGTCGGTATCCCCATCGTTGTCGTAGTCGGCTGATGCGACGCTGCGCCCCAGCCAACGACTCTGAAAATATTCTCCGCTATGTCTCGAAACTTCCCTAAATTTCCCTTTCCCATCATTGTGCAATAGCTGTGGATGCATGGCATTCGGCTGAATCGCAGCACCAAGCACATGGCCATTTGCAATGAATAAATCTGGCGATCCGTCGCCGTCATAGTCCAGCGGTGAAGTGCCGAAGCCGAGGCTCGAAAAACTTGCCGCAGCAACTCCTGTCCGAAAACTGTCATCTTCAAACAGCATTCCGCCAAGATTATGGTACAGCGTGTTCTTCATCTGATAATAGTGCGTCAGATACAGATCGACCTGCCCATCGGAGTCAAAATCAGCACAGGAAATACCCATGCTCGCCTCATTCATACCATCACCACTCACGGCACAGCCCGCTTCTGCTGCAATTTCACAGTACAAACGTGGCCCCGGAATGGTCGTCGGATCGGCACAACGGGTGTATAAAAAATTGGCTGTCATGTCGTTGGCGACATAGATGTCCGGCAGAAAATCTGCGTTGAAATCTGTGACGACGATCGCCAGCCCCTTGCCTGCTATCGGATTGAATCCGAGTTCATCAGCCGCTTCGCGAAATGTTCCATTGCCTTGATTCAGGTAGACAAGATCAGACACGCCTGAATAACGTCCAGGGCCACAGTACCCTATTTTGTCGCCATAGAGACACGTCTGATTGTTGGCAAGTGTGACGTCCAGATAATTGACGACGAACAGGTCAAGGTCCGCATCTCCGTCGGCGTCAAACCAGACACCACTCGTACCCCAGCGAGAATCACCTACCCCGGCCAGATGCGTCGTATCCGTGAACGTCCCGTCTCCATTGTTCTCGAGCAGAATATTGGGGCCGTAATTCGCAACATAGAGATCGCTAAATCCGTCGCTGTTAAAGTCGCCAGCGATACACCCCTGGCCATATTCGGAATCGTCCGAACCGGACTCTTTCGCAACGTTGCGGAAGTCCTGCAGACTATAATTGCGGAAAAGAGCATTCTCAAATTCTTGCCCAGTTCCGGCGGCAGGCTCCAACAGGCTGCCGTTCGCAAAATAGAGATCCAACATTCCGTCTCGATCAAAATCCAGCCAAGCAACGCCGCCTCCCATTACCTCGGGAAGGAGAAAACGACCTGCAACCACATCCGAGTGAAACGTGAAATTGATCCCGACGTCGCGAGCAATTTCCACAAAGACCGGGGTGGGGCTTTCATCCATTACCGGGCTCGCTGACTCGCCAGCGGAAGGACTTGCGGTCTCGAGATCTTTCTGATTTGCGGTTTCGCTGCTCAATGTTGCAGGTTCGGCGTTCGAGGAATAAGGACTCTCGGATGTCCGACCGCATCCAACTAGGAAAATCCCCGGGATAGACAATGCCAGACATAACGAAAACACGTGCGTCCCGGCAGGCCTGAACAAAACTGTCAGGGAATAAAAGCGCGCCTTCAACGTCTGAGATCCTCCTGTTGCGCGTGGTGACATCTTGACTGCATGCGGTCATGATTGAGAGAATGGACGAGCGGCATGCTTCAGCTTGCCGGGACCGAGATGAGATACCATTTGGCTCACGCCCAATGCCACTCACTTTGCCTACGGACTCAACGACCGGAAGCGCCAGCGAGGGAATTCTCGCTCAACATAAGCACCCTCAACCCCTCGCTGACGCGTCGGGTTACAACGCGAGTGCCATTGGGTACAAGCCGTCCCGCTCCCGGACGCACTTCTGGCCGTGCGAAGTATCATCGAAGAAAGACTTTCGTTACGAATCCCAAACAACTCAAAACCAAAAGAGCCGGGCCGTAGAATATCCCACTGCCCAGCTCTATTACTCGAACAAAGACGTCTTTTATAATTCGCCAAGAACTTGTCCGTCGTTCCTAACACCAAAATTTGCCCAAGTGTCGTAATCAATATTGTCACTGATGAATCTCACTCCACCGTCGACGAGGCCGACCGTCACGCCTCCCACGTGCCAACTCGATGCCGAGAACATCCCACTGCCGTTCCAATCACCTTCATGAGAATAACAACCGGCTTCATTCGGGCTTGAATTGTGCGTGTAGGTTGAACCATTTCCGACGAATGACCATGCCCAACTGCTGCCTCTCATCTCGTGACGGCCTTGATCCCCAATCGACCCGGTCGTTCGGCACGCATTCCGCATGAGTCGGTGCGGCTGGTTCCCAACCCATGTTCTTAGTTGCTTCGAAACGGGATTATTTAACTTCGACGGGTCGTAGCGCTCGATCCCGAATTCTGAATAAAGAGCGGTATTGCTCGAACCGTCGATGAATGACGCAAATGTTACCGGCGGATTTCCTCGCCCCCTTTCACCCATGTAGCATGCGGCTCCGTTGTGGCGACCTTCATAGCCACTTACCGTGTTCACGTTGTCTGCTGAGTAAGCCATCACGCCATTGTTAATGGCATATGTGAAGCTCCCTTGGAGGCCGGCCCCTGGCGGCTCAGCGTTGGACGGACAGTTGAAAATGGATAGACGCCCACTTTGAGCCAAGTTAGAACCACGATTCCAAAGATTATACGGGTAGTCATTGACATTGAGTTGGTTGAAAATTGTGGCTTGCTCAACGTATGGAGTTAAATACACCTTGTCGGAAAACGCCTGCACTCGATCTCGGTTATTGCCGTTATCGTCGATACCCCATCCGATGCTGATCGGGAACTGGCCGTAGACGTCGTGGTAGTTGTGCATGGCGAGCCCAATCTGTTTAAGATTGTTCTTGCATTGCGTCCGACGGGCTGCCTCTCGAGCTTGCTGCACAGCAGGCAGAAGTAACGCTATCAAGATAGCGATAATTGCAATCACCACCAACAGTTCGATCAGCGTGAAGGCACTCCGAAAGGGCCTCCCAAAACTTGAAAACTTGAACATGGGAAATAACCCCTAAAAAATGGCAAACACAAGTGAAATGTAAACACACTGTCATCGAAAATGACAGGGCCCATCGGAACTTCAAAAAAGGGAGCGCAAAGTCACGTTTGTATTTAGACTACAAGAAATAATTAGTCAATCGAAAATTCTGCAACGCCACGCAGATTAGAGCGATAACTCGTGTCAATTTTTTGTTTCCGAGGGATCATTCAGCGTGAACTCCTCCGTATTTCTTGACTCCTGATCGTAAATCTCAATCTCGAGTGGCGTGGATCTCAAGTCCAGATACATAGCCGGAACGATCGGAGTGGGTGGACTCCCGCCTGTCATCGCCGAAACCGCCAGTTTGTGACGCCCTAAGTACGCCCCCGGCTGACCATTGGTCATTAAGGTGAACCGGCCCTGTGCATCTAGCGCTCCCACCGCCCCTGTCAAGTCTTTGTTAAATGGTTCAGTGAGGATTCCGCCCGAAGAAACTGCTGCTCCTTTGTAAAAGACGCGTCCGGAGTAAGGAACCAAGATCGGCGGGGTGGTTTCGCGCAACAGTAAGTACCAGCCTCCTGCTCCTATTCCGGAAAGAATGAGCACCGTGAGTAAGACGCGCACTAGGCTAAAGTCTTGTTGGTAAGGCAAACCTGATTCCGGCTCACGGGTTTGAACAGGCTTCGCGGGAACAGGATTTGGCTCAGACGTCGATTCAGGATTGGTCACAGAAATACTCTTCCCCAAAAAAAATACACGCACTTATTGAACAGGAATTTCGAGACACAGTGTCGGCTGTTCGCTCAAAGACGGTTGCACAAGGACATAAGCTCCTCCTTGCCGGATGCTGCGGACAAGGGATCGTGTTCCATTTGGCCAACGAATTCTGAGATCGATATTCATTGAGTTGCCATGAGCCGGAAAAATAAGTCGTTGATCTGAAGCGGACGCGTAACTTCCTCCACCGTAAATAACTTGGCAAGCCGGAAGATCTTCGGAGACCGATTCTATCACAGAACCGATGGCCGTTCGATTGTCAGGCCTGCCAATCAGCCGAACGACGACACTGTTGCTCTCTTTCGTGTCATTCCGTAATAGCGCCGGCTGATTATCCTGATGGCCAATCACGACATCCGGATCACCATCATTGTCAAGATCTACTGTCACGAGTGCGCGGCCACAGTGCAATTGTTCAAAATACGCACCACAATCTTTCGTGACAAGTGAAAACATGCCGTTCCGATTGTGCCAGACGCCAGGAGGCTGCAGATATCTGCCTTCTTTGCCAAATTGGCTCAGGTTATTATCGGTATGCCCATTTGTCACAATAAGATCGGGCCAACCATCTAGGTCAAAGTCACTGAGAGCGGTCCCCCAGCCCACATATGGAAGACTGCCATCGGGAATACGCATGCTGCCGGATTCTAGAAAGTTCTCGTTGCCAATATTTTCATACAGCGCATTTGCTTCGTTTTCGTAGTTTGTAACGAACAAATCAAATAGACCGTTGCGATCAATATCAGCGACAGCCAAGCCCATCGACGCTTGCGCGGTTCCTAGGTGATCGAAGGCTGTGCCTGTGGATTCGGCCCGGTTCGGCAAGCGCCCGTCTCCTGAATTGATCAGAAGTGCGTTGGCGCTAATATCGTTGGCGACGTAAAGATCAATCAGGCCATCCGAGTTCAGATCAGCTGCTATCACACCCTGAGCCCGCCCCGGTGGATCATTAATCCCAAATTTCTCAGAAGCGTCGTCAAACGCACCGTCCCCCCGATTGTGATACAGAATGTCTTTCGCTGGGGGAAACAAGGTCGGGCTACAATACATCCGAATCCCGCGTCCCTGATCCCCGCAATATCGATTGTTGGCAAAGTCCCAGTCCGCGTAGTTACAGACATACAGATCAAGGAAACCATCGTTATCGAGATCAGCGAATGCCGCGCTGACACCCCATCTGGAATCATCAGTAGCCGTTTCCGACGACACCTCACTAAATGTCCCGTCCCCATGGTTCACGTACATCTGATTGGTGCCAACCGATGCCACATAAATATCTGGAAAACCATCGTCATTATAATCGCCGATCGCCAATCCGCTGGTGTATTCAGAAAATCCGAGGCCACTCAACTTTGTCACATTCTGAAACACCCATTCGCCTAGGTTGCGATAAAATTCATCTGCCGGAATTTTGCGTCTGGGATCAATCGGAAACGAAGTCCCGTTGCCGAAATACAAGTCGTACCGACCGTCCATGTCGAAATCAAGTGTCGCAAGACCACTGCCATTTGCTGCCGGAAAGGCTTTGTCTGCCGAATCGCCGCTTTCATGGAGAAAACTGATCCCGGATGTTTGTAGCATCGAAGTAAAATGGATCGGACTTGCCTGCCCTGATGGAATAGATGCCTCACGATCGGATGCTAATTCAGAACTCGCCTCACGGGACGTGATCTGAGGACTTTCGAGGGGGATTGCGGCGAGCTGGACCTTGCGTTTATCACTTTCGCAACCCTGCAAAAAGACGGCCATGACCACTGCCGGAATCACCAATCGCATGCAAAGTCTTGCTGTCATCACTCCGCCTCCTGTGAAGCGGGGTTTGGTACGGACTGAGGATTCTGGTGAGGTTCCTGTAATCCATTCAAGATTTGTTCTGACACCAATGGCCAGACGCCGATCTTATGGTCGCGAAGCAAAGCCGTGACGGCTCCTAGTTTTGTCTCCACTTTCACCTGCTGGTCGCGTCGCGCTGGCATATGACAATCGATGCATCGCGTTTCTTTTGTCGATCCTGAAATGTTGCTTTCGCCACAGGCTTCCTGCGTGTGGCACTTCAGGCATTTCCGAGAAAAATCTGCCAGTTGACCACGCTGATCCGCATGCGGATCGTGACAAGTAATACAAGTCAGATTCTCGCCCTTGATGTAACATTGACTTTTCATGAGTCGCGCCAGTTGATTCGCGCTATGAGGATCTGCGTTGTTCGCGTCGTCCGCAGCTAGATCAAGCTCTAGGTAATGCGACAACGGTTCCCCTGGCAGATACGTAAAAGCAGGGGCGATGGGTTCGCCCGCAGAATGACACTGTGCGCAGAGTTCGTTCAAGCGATCTTGGGATAACGTGCTGGGATTCGTGATGCGATGTGCAACCGACGCACTAGGAAATTCACGATGGTATTCAACATGTTCCAGACCTGGACCGTGGCACCGGACACAGGTGACACCCAGAAGATAATGATGTCGATCAAAACGATTGACCGCATTCCGCGCCTCCGCAAACCATGTCGCATGACATTCGAGGCAGCGAACCGGGACCGGCCTTGAAAAATCTGCCGTTCCGTCATAATACATGCCGGGACTGTTGACCCATTGATCCAGTTCAGTCAAGTAACTGACATGCATCTGGTACAGCCGATCGCCTTCCCAGGAGAGATAGCTTTGACCATGGTTGCCGGAACCGAGCACAAGGTCAATCGACCGCCGATGGAGGTATGCACGGGAATTCTTTCTGATATTCAATTGCTGAAAGTACCCGTCTGCAGTGTGATCCATGGTGAACCAGAAATCGGGATCTGCAGTCTGTAACAAATTCCGAGGTGCCTGAAAACTGGCAAGAATCGTCTCGAGCGAGGGTTCTGCCGACGTGCTGGCGTGGGCCGTTGTGATAAACGATGCATATTTTGATTCGTGACACTCACGACAGGCAGCCGCCGGCAAAAAACCTCGCGACTCAGGCAGAACCGTAGATTGATAGTGTGGTTCATCGTGAACCTCCGGAAGCAGAACCCAACCGGTTCCTGGGTAACCGCCTTCCAAAGCTAGGTCGCCCCAGTCTTCGGCACGAATGCGATGCGTGGAAGGCAATTCGGTCACGGGATGAAACGTGTCATCTACTCTGCCTGAAAAAAATTCCCAAAGCAGCATCGGCCCCAACACCACGCCGAGGATGACTCCTATTGGCTTCAAGCATGAATTCCACTTAGAGTTTTTTTGGGGCATTACCGACATCAAAACAATGCAATTGGCAACTGGTTCAGATCAGGCAACGCACTCCGCTTCCGGATGGCAGCCCCTAAACTGATCACAAAGGGATGGATGCTGGGATTCTGCATGAGCGGACTCAGTAAAATTTCGGCCTGATCCCAGTTCCCCTGCTCCGCCAAGCGGTAACAGCGTAACGCCTGTCCCCACATTGTGCCAGGCGATTCAAGCAGAACCTGATCGACCGAATGCTGCAGCTCGTCGCGTTTGCGAATGGATTCCACTTTTGCGTTCCAACGACTGGCCAATTCCGTGTCACCAGCAATGGTGTACGCGCGTTGCAGCAGAAATGCCGATTCTCGTGAGATGTCAGGGGAATCGGCAAGCGGCTTCAATAAATCGATCGCCTGCTGGAAGTCCAATTTCCGCATTGACAACTCTGCGAGTCCCTGCCGCGCCGCCTGTTGATGGGGGTCCAGTTCCAACGCCAGACGCCATTCTTTCTCCGCAGCATCCATCTTTCCCAGCCGCAACCATGCCAGACCGAGAATCGACCGCGCACCCGCAGTAGGATTGAGCTTAATGCTTTGACTCAATTTATCAATCGCTGCAGCGGGTTCGCCTACGCTGAGCAGGGCTGCTCCATGTTGCAAAAAAAATTCATCAGAACTAATCTGGAGATTTGAAGCTTCGGGATTCAACTCGAGGAGTTTTTGCCATGAGTCACAGGCCTTTCGATTGTTGCCCCGTTCCTGCTGAAGCGTTCCAATTAACAATTGTCCGCGCGCCTCAAAACCACTGATCATCGCGAATCGAGTCGCAGCATCGAGCGCTTCGTCATATCGCCCCAGCTTAGCCCGACAGGCACTCAGTTCATGTAACAGGTCTGGGTCGTCAGGGTTCTGCAACACTAGGTATTCCGAAATTGGAAGAGCCTGCACCCATCTTTCCTGCATCAAATAGGCTCTCGCACAGTCTCGCATGTCGGCTTCCGTCGCGGCTCCGACCTGATCGAACAATTGCGCGGCCTCCGCAGCGTGGCCAAGACGAACGAGTGCTCTGGCTTTCAACGCTATCGCAGGGCCATGCTTCGAATGGTCCCGCAAGAAGAGGTTCGCCAATTCCAACGCCTGTGCATTCTGACTGTCCTCCAACAATCGCTCGACGGCACGGAGAGGTCGTTCTTCCCACCACACCATGCCCCATAAAACACCGCTGAGTGCTGCAGCCACCAAGAGGCCGACGAACAACCAACGCATCCCCGTCGGCCACTGTCGGCGTTTACGAGTTGCGGAGAAATTCACCAGATCACGTGCCCTAGGAGTAATCACTCACCGAATCCTATCAATCAACCTAGAATCCTAGGTTGCTGTCACTGTTTGGCCACAAAAATACCACGAAGTCATCCATGTCGCAACGAATTTGTGGGAACCACACCCATGGGGGGGGACTGCTGATTGATTGGACGCGCGCTTCATTGGTGCAATGTGACAGGAATGCACCATTGAATTACGGGCGTTCCGTCTTCTGTTCCATATGCGACGCAGGATGCACGCGAGTGCGTTTTTGGTGGGCGAGGCGGCGACTTTTTAGGAGGAGTTCTTCGACATTCGCGTCTCCCGAATTCTGTTCATAGCACCATTGCAGCATTTCACCGGCTTCTGCGTAACGTTCCTGATTGAGCAAAAATACGCCTAGAGCACGATGCGGCCAGTAAGCAGTTTCGTCGCAGGTCAGGGCAAGGCGGAGCATGTTTTCAGACTGCTCATGAAGTCCAAATGCATGAGCAGCCTTATGACCATCCATCAGCAGACTCACGCGTTGACTGGTCTCCTGCAACGGATCTGACGGCACGGACGCAACTTCAGATCCGGCTGTCATTGCGGGTCGCGTGACTTCCTCAATCACGTACAGTAGTTTTTCGATGTCCGATTTTCGACCGCGTTCGCGAAACGCCGCCAACACCTCATCAAGTTCATCAAGAGACGGCTTAAAGGTGGTGATCACAAAATCTGCCGGCAACTGTTGGGAGATATTCAGACAGACCTGACGCCGATACTCGGGACTGGAATGAAACACGAACTGCCATTGTTCCAACGCGGCATCGACTTTGCCTTCGGTGAGCAGACAGTCACCAATAAAGTAACGCACATACGGGTCATTACCACCAGCCAGCATCGTCTGATTGATCAGTGACTGTCGTCCGGGATCCCGCACGTCTCTCAAAAAACTCGTGTGCAGCAGAATCATGTAGGCTTCGCCCTTCACCGGACACAGGGCCAGCGCGCGGCGCGCCATCTGATCGGACAGCATGAGCAGCTTGATATTTCGACCGAAGGCTTTCTTCAACCAGACGTGCATTTCCCCGGTAGACTTGAAGTTGGAAAGCGCGGCGGCGCGGATCTGAACTTCGCTGAGCGGATTGTCACTGAGTCGCTGCCTGTGCTGAAACATTTTTAGACTCAGCAATGACAGTTCATGCAGAGGATCAAGATACTTCGGATTCGCTTTAATGCCTTTCAAGAGAAGATTGATGCGTACCGACAGTCCTTGAAGTTCATCGTCGGCGGCCGCGATTTTTTCAGGATCGTGGTAGCTTGCGACGTCGGACGATGGTGACTTTGCGGCGGCAAGCTCAGCTGTCCCCGTGTTTGTTTCTTCATCGTTCAGTTCAGAAATTTCCGCCGCCGATTTGCGACTGGATTCCAAATCATGGGACGTATTTTTGTACTGATTCCACCAGCGTTCACCCGCTACACGTCGCTCAAGGTCCGGTTGCACCCGACACAACAACAGCAAGCATCCAACACCTGCGATCAACCATCCAATGCGAGGAAACGGAATTCCCAGTTCAGGGCGGAACCCGCTGCACAGGCGCAGGCCGGTGACGCCCAGCACGATCGTCGTCACAACAATCGCAGGCACATACCAGATAAAATCGACGGTGGCATGAAACAGTCCTGCCACGAGCCCCGCCATTACAGCGGCCAACGCGGCGACTCGTTCAGTTTCGGTACGCTTTAGAATATGCGACAGGATTCGCCCGACGGCATACAGCATTCCCAAGGCGACGAGGGCCAGTCCCGCCAGACCAGTTTCGGTCGCCAGATGCATATAGGAACTCTCGGCGTGCGAGAAGATGATTCCGCGAAAACCGGCTAAGTCCCGCATATACACCGGGTACACGTAGCGATGACTGCCGACCCCGCAACCCAGCAGCGGGAATTCCTTAACGGCTTCTACATCGGCTGTCCAGATAGAGCGACGCGCATTCCCCCCATCGAGCCTGTCTGCATCGGCTGAAGCCAGTTGATCGATACGGTCTTCAATTTTCCCCTGCCCTAGAAACATGATCGCGGCCAAAGCGATTCCGCCAATGCCCATAATCGCGACGGCCAAGGATGCTCCGAGGCGTCCACTTTTCCAAAGGCCCGCCAGACACACGGTGCTCGCCAAAGCTGCAGCCACCATGCCTCCACGCGAGAGAGTTAACATGATGCATACGACGACGCCACTCACCGCACAGGCCATAAGCAGCAGCTTCATATTGACAAGGCTGTCGAAGCGTGAATGATTCGCCTTCGCCGGCCCAAGCCCTTTGTGCTCACGGATTCCGCTGTTGCAGTCTCGAGGCTGTGCCAGCATCCACCAAGTCAACGGCCCGATCGAAAGTGCCAGAAACTGAGCGAAATGGTTACGATTGGTGAACGCGCCCTTCAAAATTTCACGAGTGCCAGTATACGGCTGGCGATAAAACCAGAAGAAGAGATCATTGGACGTCGCCAGTTGCATGACGGCAAACACAGCCATCAGAATGCCCGAGATTCCAACAAGTTTTAGCATTCGATGGCAATCTGCTTCAGTCGCCAAGCGTTGAGCCACGACGACCGCAATCACGCCATAGGCCAGCAACATCAGAAAAGCATGTTGAGTTTCCGTGGGCAACAGGCTGGTCGTTTTCCAAGCCACCGGGACGGCGTGTCCATCCGACGCCAGTTGCGTCGCTGCCCATTCGGGAAGCAACCGTCCATACTCGGGGGAGATCTTCGCAAGCACTGCCGGAGCAAATGGCACAGTCTGAAACCAAACCAGCAGCAAACCAGCGATAATCAAGGGTTCGATCGCCAGTAAAACAAGACGACCACCCGTGCGAATTTTATGCAGACTCCAGACGCAACCCAACGCCAGTGCCAAGGAGATCAGAATTCGATGTCCCCATGCCTCGCGACCACCCATGATAAATGGAAAAACCACGATTAATGCCACGAGGATGGCATCCGTCACCAGCAGTAGTTTCGGTCTCTGCAGAAACGTGAGCCCCTGCCCTGCATTGAAGCGGACCAGTTTTGGAATGTGCGATGCTTGGCGTGGTTGTCGGGAAGCCATAGAGAACTCACACGGCTACGCCGCGCGATTCCTTTCCCGCAGATCCGCCTCACGACTTTTCCCGGAAGCCAGAGCCGACAGACCGCTGGCAACGTCGCGTTCCGGTTGTTCCTCATGTTCGTTTTCATGGCCATAACCATGGCCATAACCATAACCATAACCATAACCATCAGTGTCGGTTGTTGTCAGATGGTTGATCACAACACCTAACAGCGCACACCCCAGAGTCTGCAACGTCTCCGTCGCCCGAATCACCATGCGGCGGCGGTCTTTGTCAGGCCGCACGACAAGAATCACGGCATCGACCAGACGACCGACGATCGCGGGATCACTCACCGCCAAGATCGGCGGAGCATCCACAATAATCTGATCGTACTTGGTTTCTGCCCACGCAAGCATGTTCGAAAATCTCTCAGACGAGAGTAATTCTGCCGGATTTACAGGACGCGGTCCGCAGGAGATCACGTCCAAACCCTTGACGTCCGATTTACGCAGGTTGCGTTCGATGGACACTTCCAGATCGTCACTATCACGTAGAATTTTTGACAATCCCGTGTCGTCGCGGAGGCCAAGCAATGTCGAGAGTCCCGGACGCCGCATGTCGGCATCAATAATCAATGTGCGTTTCCCGGACTGCGCGAAAGCGACTGCCAGATTCGACGAAACGGTCGTCTTGCCGTCGCCCGGTTCGGTACTCGTACAGACCAAACGGTTCGTCTCCTGCGGCGAAAATTCGATGCTCGTTCGCAGGGCTCGAAACGCTTCGACTTCCTTCGAGTGCGGTTTCGAATGGCACATGACAGCTGCAAACCCTTCCCCCTGCAACTCTTCCATCCGAGGGATCATCGACAAGACTTGTGTATCAAGCTGCAGCTTGAGTTCTTCCGGAGTGCGGAAGCGATCGTCCATGATGTCGAGAACCCAAATGATGCCAATCCCGGCAATGAATCCTAGCATTAACGACAGGATTCCGGTATTCGCGAGACGCGGGTTCACGGGGCGCGTCGAGAGCGTCGGCTTTCGCGGAATACTCGTAATCACCATCTTGTCCTTATTGATCCCAATCCCATCGACCTGATTCTGATACTCTTGGATACGTTCACTTAGACGTAGATTTTCACGTTCATTTCTGGCAAGGTCCGCGAGGATCTGGCCCAATCGCTGCGCCTTATTTTTCTCGGTGTCAAGCTGGGCGCGGATGGCATCTTCATTTTGCTGATTCGATTCCATCTGCTGCCGAAGATATTGAATCATGCGTGGCGCGAGCTCAGTTTGAGCCAGCCGCTTCATTTCCTGCTGTTGCTGTCGAGGATACTCCTCCAGATATTTTTTCTTGAGCTGAATATTCTCTGTGAGCGCTTTAATTTTTGAGTGATTTTCACCATACCGGGTGCGGGCATCACTGAGTTGGCTCTCCAGATCCAACAGCTCCTGATTGATTCGCTGAATTAGAAACGCATCCTGAGATCCTAGACCCATGGACTGTTCGATTAACTGACGTCCAGCAGTGTCAAGCGTCTTATTAGCAAACTGTAGAATGTCTTCACCACTCGCAATTGCCCGCTGCAGACCATCAAACTGGGTGCGCGACTGCTCAGAGATCCGGCGCGCGGCAGAATAGTCGATGTTCAACAGTCGGATGGTTTCTGAGACAATGCTCAGGCCGGAATTTTTGTCCCCAGTTTCAATAAGTTCCGGGGCCGAATTCCTCAGCCGCAAACGTTCGGCTTCTGCCAAAGTTAGCCGCTCGTTATCGTCCTTCAATTGCTGTTTCAGTTTTCGAATGCTCTCTTCCGACGATCCGTTGTGAGTGTCATCCAGAAACTCTACGTAAGCAGCCAACATCGACCTCAAAACGGCCTGTGCGGCTTTAGGATCTTTAGACTTGTAACTTAGATCCAGTACAGTGGTGCTGAACGCACAGGAAACCGAAAGGTTGTCCTTGATGGTCCGGACCCATTGGCCTTCCGGATAGCCAACCAGATCGACTCGGGCGTTTTTCGGGAGCGTCTTGAGTGCACGGACGATGACTTCGTCACGCGACATCAGCTCGATGAAAGTCGGCATGTCACTGTTAGCACTGCTGCCGCTATTCGGCGTTTCTTCCGTGACGTTTCCACCCTTGCGGACAATGTACAGCGATGCATTGGACTGATAGATTCGCTGGGCAGTGATGAAATACGTCGCCCCAGCGATGCTGGAGATCACGAGTGTGGCCACGAGAATTCCGCTGCGCAGCCGCACGGTGCGTAAAAAACGGAACATCAGATGCAATGTTGATGCGGCGGTATTCTGCCCCTGTTCCTGCATTCCAAGAATTTGATTTTCTGGCCCCGACATTTCCTCCGGCCTCCCTGCCGTTTTCAACTGATCAGACGCGGATAATTTCCTGCGCTAGAAAAGCCTGGTCGAACCACTGATGCCAAATCGAATGATGTTCAAGGCTTCCATCACGACAGTGGCTGGCGTGTGGGCCACTTTCACAACATCACCCGGACCTAGCAGCACATTGGAATCGGTGCTGTGGGTTGCCGTCCGGTAGCTGACTTCAATCACCGTCGGATTCTGCCCGGGAACCGGCTTGCGTTTGACATAGATCTTGTTTGCCAGCTGATTCGAAATGCCGCCCGCAAGTGCAATCGCATCTAGTAGATACAAATCTTCACCGACCGGGATATTATAACGATTCGGAAGCTTCACCAGACCTTGGACATTAATCATTTCAGGGTCACGTTTCTCAACCATAATCACGCCGCCATCAGCCACGTTGTAGTGACCATCGCCAGATTTGGCAGCGGAGATTAAGTCAATCGAATAGGATTCCATGCCACCATTACTCGTAACTGGATCATTCGCTGTGCTACTCACGTTGGAATACGGCGTTGTCGGATCACCAACAATCGCCGGACGTTCGCCGCGCGTCCGAGTGATCGGATTACGGACTTCAATTTTTTCGCCAGCGTCTTCGGCCAATCCTTGAGCAGCTGCAAGAGCGGAGACAATGTCGCTGGAATTCGGAGGTAGTTTGTAGGTTCCGGGTAATTTCACAGCCCCCATCACACGCACGATGTTCATCCGGCGATCCGTAATGCGAACCGTTACGGACGGGCTGTTAATATACAATCCTTTACTGATGGCTGCCGCGCGAATCAATGATTCCGCTCCAGATGGTTCAATCCCAACAATGTTGACTGAACCAATTTCCGGGAGACTGATCGTACCGTCGTCCGACACGCGAGCTCCCATGGTCGCCTGATCTTCTTCGCTCAATCCAGCTGCGATCTTGACTTCCACAACATCACCCGTGTTGATTGTGTCACTGTCACCGGCATCGCCAGCCAGACGCGTCAAATCCACCGCGTGCGTTTTAGGTCGCTCAACCAAACGCATCTCCGCCGGCAATTTCTTGCCGAAGAATGACTGCTCCGCGTAATAGTGATTCGCCCCATGACACCCCGTCAACATCAGGCAGATGGTCGCCAACAAGCCCACCACCTGTCCCCCATAAAAATAACTCGCCGTCATTCCGCGCAAACATCCAGCGTTCCCTGCCCATGGCAGTGGTTCTGAAATCGTTTTCCTGCGATCGGAGTGACTTCGGAGCATGGATGACAACTTGTTTGACGCAAATCACTCAAATCCCACTTTCAATCAGCCGGCCTTATCGCCTTCTGAATCTGATCTCAGGATTCTATGACGTCTGAAATTTGGGTGTGTTTCAAACGCCGGCGATTCGTAAAAACAGCTTTGCCAGCGTTGGAGAGAGAAAGGTATGGAGAGATTCAGAAGGGATGGGAACGGCAAAAAATTGGCAAGTATGAAATCGAGCTCATCTGCGTGCTGCGTATTGGATTTCCATCTATTTAAGAAGGTCTGCCGTGCGTCACCAGACAAATGAACGTCTCTTGATCGAGCAATAGGCCGAGTTTTACGAAAAAAATGGGGATTCGGTCAAGACGAACCTGCCGAACTTGCCTCACCCATAAATCATTTGCCACACACAACTTATGTAAAAACAGAGGTCTAGCGATGTCGTCTAGATTTGAGAATGTGGCAACTTCTGCGCGAGATCGCGAGATCATGCAATTTATTTTCGGAGAGATTTGCGTTCCGCACGCTTCTGCTTTGTTTGTTTGTCCACAGCGCGGATCAGATTCAGAATGCTGCCGGGCAGATTCTGCTTCACCTGTTCCTCATCCTGACTTCCGACATGCTGCATAAGGTCTATCACAGCCCCTGGCAGCGACGGCGCCTCTTCTGTGTGCTGTGTCGGAGAGATTCGACTCGACAAATCGCCGAGCAGATTCATGCCTTCCGGCAATTGCAGATGTGGTTCGGAAACAGTCCCCCCCACGCGAAACTGCATCGGTGTCCCCGTAAGCTGCGACAGCACCGCCAAGAATGGACGCCCGGCGGGCACGATTTTTGGTAGATTCACTGTCAGTAACAGTTCCAGCGTTTCATCCAAATGGACGATGCCAGACGATGTGACGGTCAACTCCTGAGCCAACTGTGGCAGCAAAAACACCATCCCGTCGTGTGCGATGCCGTCTTTTGACACCGAAAATTCAACCCGCGAATCCTTCAAAACCTGAATCTGGTCAGGCTGCGACGTACCGCTCACCTGCCCGAAAAGTGCCGTCAGTTGCTGCGTCCAATGTTCCTTAAGACGAGCTTCGAGGGCATGAAATTCAGCGCGACCATGAATCTGAATGTTGACACTTTCGCCTTGCTCTAGGCCCAGAGTCTCCCCGGAATTCAGATTTGATGCAGGATTTTGGTCGTGCGGAAGATGCATCTCATCCAGCCACACTGAAACACTGCCGGACAATTCGGTTGACTGTGTCAGCAAGGGCGCGATCAACGCCAAATTTTGCTGAGTGTCCGTTTCGGAAATCACTTTGTGGTCTAAGACCAACACAGGTTGAATGTTGAGCATTCGCTGACCATCGACATCCGGACCAATATTCCCTGTGATGGTCAGTTGACGCAGTTCCACAATCGGCATCGCGCGGTGGGCAACACTGAGTTCCAACGAACAGTCGTCGATGCGAAACGACAATTCAGACTTCGACGGTTTAAATTCGCCTTTCAAGGGCCACTCACCATCAGCATTCAGACGCACTTTAAGCGACGATTCTACCAGCCGGATTTCACCTAGATGAACCCGGTCTGTCATCAAGGATAGCAGGCCTTTTGTGGTGCGAATCTCTTTCACCGTCCACTCAATTTGGCCTTCCGCATCCACCATGCAAACGTCATGAAACACCACCGGAGCAATCCATCCACCCGTGGCGGATTTCGCCGTGGCCGTAAATTCTTCCCTGTCAATTGCGGAATTCAGCAGGCTGTTTCGCATCGCCGTGGCGGTCAACAACGTCGGTGCCAGACAGACACCGACACTCAGCATGGAGAGCATAATCGAGCTTGCTACGACGCCACGACGCTTCCAGAGTTGCGGTTTTCTAGGAGCCGGCATCATCTGCACCGACGGATTTGAGACTTCCTCTGTCTTCATCAGGAGTACTCCTCTTCGAGACCATAAACATCCCCACACAGTCCGCACGCCGGCCATCAGCGATTCATCCTGCCAGCGGCAGTCTAACACTGTCCGCCGTCGAAAGTCAGCCGTTCTATGTTTCCGGAGACGAGCGGAGCAGCTTCTGCCCGTTTGAATCAAAGCGGTAGACAGCGCCATGACGGCATGCAGACTTGCTCCAACGATTTCCGCCAGACGTTTCATGCCTATCTCGCCCCCCCACCGGAAACGGCGATGGTTCGGTCGAAATGCAAAGTTCTTTTGCGTAAACTCCGAGAAACATCGACTCGATCCCCGTGTTCTGTTGTCAGTCACGTTTCGGGATCCGGTCCTTTTTTGAGCATTTGATCTATCATGAATCCAACTTCGCAGGAAATACTGGCCACGGTTCTGTTCGCCCTCGCCGTGCTGCACACGTTTTTTGTAAAGCGATTTGCGCACTGGGCTCATAAGTATCCGGCAGGTTCTGTCGGCGAGAATGTACTCCACTTTCTTGCGGAAACGGAAATTGTATTCGGAGTCTGGGCAGCGATCCTAGTCATCGGCATCGCCGTGTTGAACGGCTCAATTCATGACGCCGTGACCTACGTCGAAAAACTCGGTGGTAGCAGTGATCCCGCCGAGGTCGAGAAGCTCGGTTCAGTTGCGGAAGCAGTGAATTACGTTAAAGGAACTACAGACAGTTATAAGGAACCAAAGTTTGTCATGATCGTGATGATCATGGCGGCCACGAGGCCAGTCGTGAATATGGCTGAACTGCTCATTCTCTGGATCGCACGCCTGCTCCCGATGCGGGAAAGCGTCTCGTTCTACATCGCCGCTCTGTCTTTCGGCAGCCTATTTGGATCGTTCATTACTGAGCCCGCGGCGATGACGCTGTTAGCCATGCTGCTGCGCCGGCGCTACTTCGATCAAAACATCGGTAGGACGCTGGCCTACGCAACTATTGGACTGCTGTTCGTCAATGTGTCGATCGGCGGCACCTTGACGCATTTCGCGGCCCCCCCGGTGCTGATGGTGGCCAGCAAGTGGAGTTGGGGAACATGGTTCATGGCCTCCACCTTTGGCTGGCGAGCTGCCGCCAGTTGCCTGTGTTCAACATTGATGGTCGCTCTCTGCTTCTGGAAACAGCTCAGCCTTGTCCAAGCGGACACAACAGAACGGCAAGCCATCCCTGCATGGCTCACCGCCCTGCATCTGGTCTTTCTCGGAGCCGTCGTTGCATTTGCGCATCATGCCGATGTGTTTGTGGGAATCTTTATGATTTTTCTGGGGCTGGTGGCAGCAACTCAGGAGTACCAGGAACCTCTTAAGCTAAAAGAAGGGCTGCTCGTCGGATTCTTTCTGGCTGGTCTCGTCACTCTGGGGTCACTCCAAAATTATTGGCTTAAGCCGCTGATCACCAGCCTAGATGGAGCACAACTGTATTTTGGTGCCACGGCGTTAACTGCAATTACGGACAACGCCGCGCTGACATTTCTGGGCTCGCAGGTTCAAGGCATCTCGGTCGAACTGAAGTACGCTCTCGTTGCGGGAGCGGTTACAGGGGGAGGTCTGACGGTGATCGCCAACGCTCCGAACCCAGCCGGGGCCGGGATTCTGCAGTCATCGAAAGCGTTTGGCGATGACGGCATTCATCCCGTAGGTCTCTTTCTAGGTGCCACGCCGCCAACTCTGATGGCGATCGCGTTTTTCTGGTTGATCGGGTAAAGGCGAGACTTAAATCGCCCGCAGCACGGCCGCAGCACTCTGGCCCATTGCCGTGCGATTCACGGTCACAGCCATCCGATTTCGCATGCGAACAGCCTCGCCACGCACGACGTTCAGACCGCAACGCGGGTCGGGGATTTCGTAGTTGAGTGTGGCCGGGACATAACCGTTCTTGAGTGACAACAAAGTCCCGGCGAGTTCAACTGCACCGGCACCCGCATCAAAATGTCCAACATAACTTTTCAAGGCAGTCACGGGAACGTTCATGATGTAATCGCCAAGCACCCGATGATAGGCGCGGGCTTCGACAATGTCATCCGGCTGAGTACTCTTGCCCTGCGCATTGATGTGGCCCAGTTCATCCGGCCGCACACCAGATTGTCGCAACGCCGATTCCATGGCGCGCACAAGTCCTAGACCGGCGGCTTCATTCGCCGCACCGCGTCCGTCGCAACCCGCGCCTGTCCCAAGGATTTCTGCGTAGATCTCGGCACCGCGTGCAACTGCGTGTTCATAGCTTTCCACCATGAACGAAGCCGCACCTTCACCGACCACCGCACCTTCGCGTTCAAAATCGAACGGTCGGCAAACACGTTTTGGATCATCAGATCGCCGCGATAGACCTTCAAAGCAATGGAACTTGGCGATGTCCACCGGATGAATGTTCGAACTGCAGGCCCCCACAATCATGCAGTCAGCGCGATCGGCTTGGATCACCCGCACGGCTTCCGACAACGCCAGCAGAGCCGATGCGTCTCGGCACGTAATTGTATTGTTCGGACCACAAGCATTGTGATCGATTGAAACATGGCTGGCCGGCATATTTGGCATCTGCCGCAGCAACCACAAAGGGGCGATCTCAGCCAGTGCTTTCGGACCCCATTTGTTGACGTCAATTCCGCCTTCAGCACGGCAAACTTCGACGGCCGCAGCGAGTTCGCTCGGGTGACAAGTCATCCGTCCAGAACCATACACCACCCCAAATCGGTACGGATCCACCATCCCAGTTGCAAGACCCGAATCCTTCACCGCCAGATTTGATGACGCCACCCCCAGCTGGATCGCACGAGTCATCACCTTCACGAATTTCTTGTCGCGAAGATAGTCGGCAGGATTAAAATCGCGAACTTCAGCACCAAATGCCGAAGGCAACCCCTCAGACGGCATCGATTGTAGAAAATCAATCCCCGATCGACTGTGGACAAGACTGTCCCAAAAAGTGTCATTGCCGATGCCAATGGGTGAAACCACACCGACACCCGTCACAACAACCCGGATTCTGCTGCGCCCAGACATGGAAACGCCTCACTTCAGACACCTGCATCGCGACTCAACACTTTGCAGATGTGACCCATCGTGGATTCATCGGAAAATCCTTCCCAATGAAATATCAGCCCTGTTTCCCCATGAACTCAAGGCCGATCGTATCCGACATCCCGCCTTACCCTCGTTCATCTCATTGCCCCCGCAAAGAAATGTTTCGGCGATCCAGCTATCAATGATGTCGGCAAATTCTGTGTTCGAATACAAAGCATCCCCGCTCCAGTACCGACTCACAGAACTTTCAAGCCGCTGATTACACGCCTATCTGAGCAAACTGTCAAGTCGCCTTCTTTACAGCAAAGCCGACTTCCTGATTTTTAACACTGTTCTCATGTCCACAACCATGGGCAATTTCCCCTTGATTTACAGGACTCCGAGCAATTTGAGGAATTCCCTGCAAAACTCTGGGTGAGCTGGCCAAGCTGGGGCTGTCACCAGATTCTTATCAACGAGAGCCTTGTCGATCGCAATTTCGGCATATTTGCCACCAGCCAGCGTTATCTCAGGACCACACGCTGGATACGCCGTACACGTCCGGCCTTTCACGATACCAGCCGCCGTGAGAATCTGTAATCCATGACAAATGGCAGCAATCGGCTTACTGGACGTATCGAACGCACGCACAATTTCGAGAACACGCATGTTTAATCGCAGGTATTCTGGCGCCCGTCCGCCAGGGATCAACAGCCCGTCGTAGTCAACTTCTTTGACCGTAGCAAAGTCTGCGTTCAGCGTAAAATTGTGACCCGGCTTTTCGCTGTACGTCTGATCGCCTTCAAAATCATGAATCGCCGTCCGAATTTTGTCCCCAGCTTTCCTTTCGGGACAAACGGCATCGACGTGTACACCCACGGTCAACAGCGTCTGAAAGGGAACCATGATTTCGTAGTCTTCCACGAAGTCACCGGCGATGAGAAGGACACGTTTGGGGATCATCTGAGATTCCTAGTTGTTGACTATTAAGAAAGCATTTCTGTAATCGGGCTGAAGTCGACGTACCATCGGCCGCCTCACAACGATTCAAGGAATGCGGCCGTCTGTAACGAAGCTTCGCTTCTCATTTGCCAGTGCAAGAGATGGCCGGCTGTCGGAAAATCAATCCGTGTGCCGTCGGATAACTGACCGATGAGTCGATCAGCATCGTCAGCTGGCAACATGCCTCCCAACGCTGTGTTGCCGCGAAGCAGCAACGTGGGGCAATGAATCGCCTTGAAGATCGAGTCCAAGTCGTAGCCTTTCTGCCAATCGTCTTCGAGAATTGTCTGGATGACGTTTGGGTCGAGCTGCCTCACACAGCTCGCTGTAAACCGCAGCGAAACGGCGTCGCGAACGTCGCCAAGTTTCACGGCTCGACCGTCCGGTGTCGGCTTCATGGGAGCGTCGCGCAGTTGCAGCGCGATTTCATGTGACGAAAGATCCATCCGCCCGGCCCATTGCCGCATGGCCACAAACGTCGGATGGTAATTTGTCGCCTCAAGGTTTTGCCAATAGCTCATCGATGGCGGATCTTCAAGCACGAGGGCCGAAACCGCATCCGGTACCTGAGCTGCTACCGCAGCCGCGACGAGCGATCCCAACGAATGACCGTACACGATCGTCGGCCGACCTATCGCTTCCAAGGCGGCAACTGCGTCGTGGACGTAATCCGTCACATGATATCGGGTGTCAGCGCGCCCCGACTGACCATGGCCTCGAAAATCAATCGCCGAAATTCGGAAGTGCTCCGGCAACATGGCCGCAAACGCGGAAAAAGTCCGCCCTGCTCTGGCAACTCCGTGCAACATCAGCAGGTCGCGCCCGCCACCAGATTTGAGTTCAAACATGTGGATCGAAACAGCGTCGCTGGTCGTAAGTTCCCGGTTGGGCATGTACAGTCCTTCATCGGTTAAATTCCCGAAATACTCGTCGTTCGCAGGCAAGTTGTAACATATTCGTTAAATCTCGGTCGGCTTGATCCTATGCGAATCCATCGTCTTACAGCATTTCAGATTCCCATCGCATTAAAGAAGCCCGTGCGGCATGCGTCGCATGCGCGACGGGCAAACGAAACGCTCATCATCCGCTGTGTGATGGACGACGGAAGTTGCGGCTGGGGTGAAGGGCTGCCGCGCACGTATGTGACCGGCGAATCAATTGATTCTGTCTGGCGACACCTCACACAGACCGATTTTACACCTCTCCGCGATGTCACATTTTCCAGCGCCTCCGCGGCGAGCCTTGCGATCGATGCCCTTCAGTTGGCAGACGTCGCGGCTGATCCGGGCATCGACATCCGTGAATGTTTCGGCAACTCCGTCCGCTGTGCCCTCGAACTGGCAATCTTAGATGCGGCGTGCCGTGCAGAAAAAATCAGTCTGGGCGATTTCATTCAGCAGCATCCCGCTGCGATCAACTTTGCGAAACCCTGTCCCGTTGTTTTTTATAGCGGTGCAGTTACATCAATGACGCCGCGAGGTCAGTGGATCTCGGCCCTAAAAATGAAGTTATTTGCGTTTCGTCAGGTCAAAGTCAAGGTTGGTGCCGCGGGCATCAGTGACTACGATTTACTCCGACGTGTGCGGGGAATTGTCGGACCCAAAGTGGATCTCCGACTCGATGCAAATGAAGCATGGCATTGCGATGAAGTGGCATCAAAAATTGATCCGCTCATGCCATTTCTGCCATCCAGCCTAGAGCAGCCGGTCCCGCACTCTGAAGTCGCGGGACTCAAACAGGTCCGTTCAGAAATCACCGTTCCGATCATGCTCGACGAATCACTGTGCTGCCTACAAGACGTTGAGCGTGCAATCGCCGGTGAAACGTGCGATCTGTTTAATATCCGGCTTTCTAAATGCGGCGGAATATCACGGTCACTTGAACTCGTGGCATTGGCACGTCAGCATGGCATCGGCTATCAACTGGGTTGTCAGGTTGGTGAGACAGGCATTCTTTCTGCCGCTGGGAGGCACTTCGCCTGTAACGTGACCGATCTTCGCTATCTGGAAGGCAGTTTTGATCGGTTTCTGGTCCACGATGCGCTTTCGGAAGAAGATCTGACGTTCCGCTACGGTGGCAAAGGCACGCGACTGCACGGCACCGGACTGTCCATCGACGTTAACGAATGCAGGGTCCGCCAACTGGCAATTCGGACGCTGGAAATCATTGCACCGTAGTTTCAACCTTAATACGGTATAAACGAAAGAATACGAATAAATTACGGGCAGAGAGACAATCAGTGGCGGGCAAAGCTCACTCCGTGATCTCCATGGTAAATCATGCTTTTTAACCACCGAGGACACGGAGAAGTCAGTCACGCAGAACGAAGTCAGTCACGCAGAACAGGATCCGAAAAACCAACAGCAAAACAGGCAGTCCAGCAAACGATTCGTACGGCGCATGTGCAACCGCCGATTACGAAATGACATCGGCAATCACTTTCCCATGCACATCGGTCAACCGATAATCTCGGCCCTGAAATCGGTACGTCAACTGCTCGTGATTGAAACCGAGCAAATGTAGAATCGTGGCCTGCAAGTCATGCGGCGTGACTTTGTTTTCCACCACGCCGAAACCCAATTCATCGGTTTGACCATAGTTGCAGCCACCTTTGACTCCACCTCCTGCCATCCACATCGTAAAGCAGTCCGGAAAATGATCGCGGCCCAAAATGTTGCCCGCAGCCGTACGACCTTCCCTAAACGGCGTGCGCCCAAATTCACCACCGCAGACAATCAGCGTGTCCTCAAACAACCCACGTTGCTTCAGGTCTTCGATCAGGGCCGCGATGGGCTTGTCCGTCATCGCCCATTTGTTGGTTAGTCCATCGGTCAGGCCTTCGCCAGGACCAGTCCCGTGGAAGTCCCAGCCCCAGTCGAACAATTGCACGAATCGTACGCCCTGCTCAACGAGTCGCCTTGCCAGCAGGCAGTTGTTGGCAAAACTGGATTCGCCGGGCTTTGCCCCGTACGCATCCTGAGTCTCCTTCGTTTCCTGAGTAATGTCCATAACTTCCGGCACCGACGCCTGCATTCGATACGCCAGCTCATACTGAGCAATCCGCGTGATGGTTTCCGGATGTCCCAGTTCCTGGGCCTGCAACTGGTTGAGTTCTTTCAAAGCATCCAGCGATCTGCGACGGACGGAGCGATCCATCCCGGCAGGATCCGAAACATACAGGACCGGGTCTCCCTTGGAACGACATTGCACGCCCTGAAACACGGAGGGCAGGAATCCGCTTCCGTATGAGTTAGCTCCGCCATTCGGCTGCACACCGCTGCTGATCAGAACCACAAATCCCGGCAAGTCTTGGTTCTCGGTCCCCAACCCGTACGTGACCCACGATCCCATCGATGGCCTCCCGGAACGTGGCGATCCAGTATAAATCAGTAACTCCGCAGGAGCATGATTGAACTGATCAGTGTTCATTGAATGAATGAAACACATGTCGTCCGCAACTCGATGAAAATTTGGGACGGCATCCGAGAGCCACGTTCCTGATTGCCCGTGCTGCGTGAACGTCCGAGGTGTGCCAAGTAGTTTGGGAACTCCCGATGTAAACGCGAATGTGCGACCTTTGAGGAATTCATCCGGACAATCCTGCCCCGTGCGTTTCACAAGCTCCGGCTTATAGTCATAGATATCCAGATTCGGGGGCGATCCGGTCAAATGCAGATAGATGACACGTTTGGCCTTTGCTTCGAAGTGCGGCTTTCGTCCTGCCAAAGGCGTCGTGGGATCGAGGGAAATATCGGCCTCCGCCAATCCGCCGTTGAGCGAGGACAGAGCGATCGCTCCCAGCCCGACACCAGATGACGAAAGAAAGTGCCGCCGCGTCTGCTGTTGCAGTTGCGTGAATTTGCTGTTCATGGCGAAGAACCCTAGCAGGAAAATGAAGAAGCTGGCGATGATGGGGGTCTGGAGACCTACGAGCGGGGCGGCATCTGCCTCGCAGTTTCAAACGCAGCGTGAGCAGCATACCAGCAGTTGCGATTGTGAACCAGGGAAAACGGAATCCGGCAACGTCCCTTGTCTCGGGCCCGGGCTTTGAGATTGTTCAGGAAAAAAATTCCGGAAAACCGAACCCAAAGTCTTGCCCGCGAATGGCGCAAATCAGCCCAGCACGAGTTTCACTTGCTGGAAGTCACCGGCGTCAATGCAGAACCTTGTGGAAGCAAGTAATTCATAGACTCTTGAGGTAAATTCTCGTTATTCACGGGCACAATCCGCTGGCATAAATTGACCGTGATTGCTGCAATGTTCCGCTGCTCTCAACCTTGCATCACTGGCAACGGGCTGTTGCGTTCTCGCTCCAGAATCAGGCAGCTGCCTCCGTTAGCATATTCGAAGCGATCCATGTATTCACGCAACAACAACAGGCCACGACCTGTCGGACGTTCGATGAAATTGGCCTGCGTGGGATCAGGCACAGCCCCCAGCTCAAATCCTGCACCTTGATCCGAGATCTCTATGCGCAGCTTGCTGTCATCAATCCGACAGGTGATCCGCACCAACTTCGACTCATCAAATCGATTTCCGTGCTTAATTGCGTTTGCAACGCCTTCTTCAACCGCTAGTCGGACGGCAAACACATCACGCACAGAATAGGAAAAACGTTCCATCAGCTGCACGATCTTGTCCTGCAATCCAAAATCTTCATAAAGCTTGCTGGGAATGCTTGCTTCGAATTCCACACGCTCATTCATGGCGGATTCGAGACCCTAAGGAAACAACAAGATCGTCCCAGAAGAGCGTCTGAAACAAATCCCTGCTGCATCGTGCAAAAAATGGGAAGTCGAAATTTGGCAGCCTAACCAATTTTTTTTATAGCATCGTCAAGGTCATTACAGAGCGTCAGCACTTTGTTGAGCTGCGTAATTTTGAACACGTCCAGAATGTCTTTCTGGATACTGCACAGTGCTAGCTTACCACCCGCAGTACTGGTCTTCTTGTGCATCGTGATGAGTTTCCCCAACGCTGCACTTGAGAGATATTCCACGAGCGTGAAGTCCAACACAATTTTCTTGCGACCATCCTTATCAACGAGGGCAAACAGTTCCTGTCCCAGTGAATCAATATTTGCCTCGTCAAGAATCTTCTTTTCCAGAAGACGAGCAACGGTTACACCACTAATTTCTTCGATATCAATCCGCCGATCGGACTTTGACATTGCCAGCCCCTGTAAGTTCTTTGATATTCCAACACCTCGCCAGAACAGACTGCTGTCCGACGACCATAACCAATCAGCCTGCCGTGCGACACTTACCGGAAAGTCAATCGCAGTCGTCGCAAAAATGCAAATCTGGAACAAACCCACTTTGCACTTCCCCTTCTCATTATGCATCGATCATTACCCCACAAGCCGGTACTGTCAAGCGATGACGCCTGAGCATTCGCAGGAACAAAATTTCCAACCTGCCGGTCGTGAGGGCAATTCCGTCCCAATTTCGCGATGTTAAGCGTCGACTGGCGACTTTCACACATCCCCCTATTCCACAAAAACCCAAGTTTTCCTGTAATTTTTCGGGAAAAATTTCCGACAAAGTCCTCAGCAGTTGCGCTTGCATCAGATCGACTGCCTGCGTATCGTGTTGCTGCACTTCATGTGCACTACCTCTGCCAGCTTCGTCTTGCAGCAAAACAAGTTGACCCTACAGATAAACCCAATAGGGAACCCGTTCTGATCCCGGCTGACTGTCACGCCGACTATGTCTCGGATCACATGACCCGGGCGTCGGGGGCCCGCCTTTGAATCTGATCAATGGGTGTCAACCAAGTTTGCTCATGACCGCTGGGAGAGGTTTTTTATTGCGCGGCATTCAGCTCATCGTTGTCTATTGAGTTTACAAACTCGCAACGCCCGCCGAACATCTCTCTCTGTCGGCCTGTGATACATCAGAACCCGGCAAACTCGGATTCTGAAAAGCATCTGGACGCACTTTCGTTATCCTGAGCCCGGCTTTGTCACAGAGTTGACCCAGCGTTTTCCACAGCACGTACGCCAGAAAACACACGAAGATGTGAGCCAGAACTCGTTCTTCTTTCGTGTGCCAGATTGGGCGAATGGATAAGTCGCTCTTGTGGATCCGAAATGCAGCCTCAGCTTCGGTCAACTGGATGTACGCTTTCTAGAGTTCTTCATCTGACCAGTCGGCGACGTTGGTGCGGAGCAGGTAGCATCCGGCGCTCAGCGTCGTCCAGTCACGGGTGGCTTCGACCTTTGACCATTCGATCCGGGCTCCATTTTCTTCAGGCGTCGTAACCTTCACTGAAAACAGTTTCGCAGCGCGAGAATTCTTGCCGCGCATTTTGCCAATTTCGCGTTCCACCGGCATTGACCTCCACCCAGCGTGGTTCAGCGGCAGCAACATTATCATCAAATTCAAACCGCATTTGCCGCCCGAGTAGCTGCATTCGCTCAGCTGCAGAGACTGGTTCGATCGACTTCCGCGCGACATCAGCTGCCCGCTGAACACCCAGTCGTCCGGCTTCGTCAAGCTTCCCCAGCCAAGCGCCTACTCGCTGCCGCGGGGCCAGTGGCAGTGCGATGCGATTCCACCAGCGCCCATTCAGCGTGACGCTTTCCATTTTTCGTTCTATAGCATTGGCGAATAAACATGCCCGCGAATGCTAACGCCCTTCGGGCCGGGGCCAAGATATCTGGTCGTCACTACATCACGTTTCGTGATTCCAAAACACTGGAGTCTTGAAAAATCAACTTCAAAAACACGGAAAATAACTTTCCTGCCGTCTCGGATTTCGACACTTCTGGGGAAGTTCGGGCTAACGACCTCCTCAAAGAGGTGTGGAATTTCGGACAACATGGACATGCGACGACAACGGGGCGGGGGGCATAACCCCTCATCCGGCCTTGCGGCCACCTTCTCCCCTGACGACAGGGGAGAAGGCACACGAATGCCCATCCGACGGGCCGGCGACGCCGGCCGTTTTCGGAGGTTGGACATTCTTGTCCGACGCACCACCGTAGTCTTCCCCTTGGTCTTCAGCACCTCAAACAACAGGGCGAAGTTACAAGAAAGCAATAATGTGTTCCACTAGGATTAGATGTGCTCTGGCACGTGGAAGTCTACGCTCCGGGATAGCCCAGATCTCGAGGTGGAGCCTTAACACCACCATTTAGTATTGAGACACTGCACGACAGACGGCAAATCAACATTCAACCATCGAGTTCCTGTGTTGAAACCAGCTTGCACTTGCCACGGTGCAAGTTCGTCGGAAGTTCGATCCGTGGAGCCGTCAACGGCAATAATGATTTGCGAGACGCCGGGCTTGACTTCAAGGCGAGGGAGGAGCGCGGCGACGGTGCGTACTTCGTCGTAGCCCGGAACGATGACGGCAAGGCGGTCGGTGCCAACCGGCTGCTGTGTCGCCTCAACATCCTTCGTTGCGTCAAGCACTGTGGTCATGCCGTGAACTCCCGCAGGAATATTCTTGGGTTCACCGTTGTCTGAAGCCACTGATTCTTTCGATTCGTGTTTCTATCTGCCTGATAACGCTTTTTACTAGGATTCACGTTATCCCCGCTAGAACGGGAGAACGGCAGAACCGTATAAGGTAAAGGGAGTACCCGTCCGAGATCAGGTGTCAACGGTCGCCACGAGAATATCGATTTTATTTCTCGGATAGTCCGCAAGGAAGCGGCCATCTTGATTGACAGGTAGGGTTTATGCTCATTGCATGCGCATGCCTGCATGAATTACGTTCACCCTCCATGATCGTGGGTGGTCCACAACGTTTCATCCATTCGAATACGCATGAAACAGGGGCTTTTTCTAGCCACGAAACAACTCAGGAAGCACAAACACAACAGAATATGGTGCCGGTAAAGCGAGCGGCAGCTGATAGTAACACCGGCAGAGGTGGTGTTGGCCAATCTAGGGCTGGAACTGAGGTGTGCAGGTAGATTCTTATCTGCCGTCCTGCTGAGTTTCTTGTTGCGCGGTCACTTTTCCTGCGGAACGTATTGTGGCCGATCACCCTGCTTCCACAGCAGCACGCGATTTCGCAGTGATGGCGGCAATTGCTGATCCAGACGACGTTTCGCTTCTGCATCGTGTGTCCTAGTACTCAGATGCGCCAGAATGATCAGTTGGTTCTGAAATTTGTCAGCGCGTTCAATGATGTCATCGAGATGCATATGTCCGAACTTGTGGATCTTTTCCTTGCGATGTTCGGGACGAAAAAACGTCATCTCCGTGATCAGCACTTCTGCCGTAAAATTGTCGGGATGCTCATCAAGACCAGCCGGTGACGTATCTCCCGTGAAGGCCAGAATCGGCGTCAGTGATTCTGCGGCCACTTCGATCCCCTGAAACTTCAGGTCACGAATCTGATCGCCTTTGAGACCGTGAAACTCGGGCTTGAGCTTTTTCCGCACGTCGTACACGATGTAGCCGACCGACGGCACGGTATGCGTCGTCGAATACACGGCTACACGATGTTCGCGAGAAAGTGTCAGCACATCGCCACTCTTGACACCGACGAGTTCGCAATTCATGCGACCGCGATCGAGTTTCTGCCATGCTTTGAGCATGGCCCAGACGGGATCGACGACCTCTTCCGGCAGATAAATCGTGGGTGGCTCCATTTTCATCATGCGCCGCCGTGCGACATACACGGGCAAGGCGGCCAGATGGTCGAGATGCGCGTGTGTGACCAGAAAGTACTGAGTCCCCATGAAGGCCCACGGACTGGCTCCCAGTTCAAATCCGATCTTCAGTTCCGCGACGCGCCAGTAGCTCTGCACGGCCGCGCGGGAGTAGCCATCAATTGTCAGCGCTTTGTGACATACGGTTTCATAGGGAAGGTTCTCAACCATGATGCGACTTATTTTCCTGAGACGACGGCGTCAGATCACGGATCAGATAGTCACGCGCATGTTCCGAAAGACGCTGCGCTGTCATCAGGTCGTAGTGCATGAGTCCGAGAAATAACAACAATGATCCGCTGCTCAGGCCTTCCAAGAAGAGATTAACGACCCCCATCAATTTGTAGACACTCGAAAGGTCTAGGCCGAAAGTCGCAAACGGTATTAACGCATACATAGCACGAATCATCAAACCGATCAGGGAGGTGATCACCGCCGTCCAAAACGCAACGCCTCGCAGCGTAGCCCGGTCCATAGTTGATACTCCGACGGACACGAATGTCCATCCTACTGTTTTGTAAATATGAGAATATGCTGGCGCGGCAAAACATGAATTGTCTCTGTCCACCGCAGACCGAACTCCGCCTGCTCAACTTCCTTCTTCGCCTGACCCTGCGACAACTTGTGAATTTCCTTGATGGGCACCGTCGGATCTTCCTTGCGGTATTCTACAAGCACCACGCGTCCACCGGGTTTCATCGCTTTGGCAATATCCGTCATCATTTCGTGCGGGAATTCGAACTCATGGTACACATCCACCATAATGGCCATGTCCACGCTGGCTGGTTTTAGTCCGGTCTTGTACTGCGTGCCCTTCACCGGTTCGATGTTCTTTATCCCAAAACGCTCGCAGTTGACTTTCAGACGTTCAAGCATTTCATCCTGCACATCCACCGCGAAAACTTTGCCATCCGGCAATAGCTGTTCGGACATGCGAAGTGCGATCACTCCACTGCCAGAACCAATGTCGGCTACTACTTCACCTGGCTTCAACTGCAGCGAACGCACCAGCAACACCAGACGTTCCTCTTCTTCGCGCGTGGATCGTTCCAGCC
>Ga0209553_1000176_pt1 | contig 32587 bp, 27 predicted proteins | sample LauGreFBDMM110DN_2_FD_188217 | JGI IMG/M metagenome (GOLD analysis project Ga0209553, IMG submission 188217) | Freshwater lake microbial communities from Lake Michigan, USA - Fa13.BD.MM110.DN (SPAdes) (version 2) | ecosystem: Environmental > Aquatic > Freshwater > Lake | place: Lake Michigan...
CCTCCCCTTCCGCGCGGCAATCGCAGCGGGTATCGAATGCATCATGACCACGCATGTCGTTTTCGAAGCGGTCGACCCCGGAGTTCCCGCCACCATGAGCGCGAAGTCCATCCAAGGACTCCTCCGCGGCGAGCTCAATTTCAACGGCGTTTTGATCTCTGACGATCTCGAAATGAAGGCGATCGCCGACCATTTCGGCATCGGAGAAGCGGCCGTCCGCGCTGTGAACGCAGGCGTCGATGCGCTCCTCGTCTGCCACTCGATCGAACGCCAGCACGAGGCGATAGAAGCACTCGCGAAAGCAGTTGTGGACGGAACCCTTTCGGTTTCGCGTGTTCGATCCGCTCGATTGCGCATTGAGAGACTCGCGCGCGCACGCTGACTCGGGTGCGCTACTATCGTCGATCCTGCCTGCTCCAACGACCTTCGTGCCACTGAGGGCACAAACCTGCCGTGCATATTCGTAACTTCTGCATCATTGCTCACATCGATCACGGGAAGTCCACGCTTGCCGATCGACTTCTTCAGGCGACGAACGCGGTCTCTGCGCGTGAAGCACGCGCGCAAATTCTTGACTCGATGGATCTTGAACGCGAGCGCGGGATCACCATCAAGGCGTCCGCCGTCACCGTGCACCACACATATAAGGGTGAAGACTTCGAACTCAACTTCATCGATACGCCAGGGCACGTTGACTTCACGTACGAAGTGTCGCGCGCGCTGAAGGCGTGTGAGGGTGCGATTCTTGTCGTTGACTCCACGCAAGGCGTGCAAGCGCAGACTGTCGCGAATGCGTATCTCGCAGTTGAGGCGAATCTCACGATCATTCCGGTGATCAACAAGATCGATCTTCCTGCAGCATCGCCAGACGCTGTCGCGATGGAAATTGAACAAGTGTTCGGCTTCCCTGCTGAAGATTGTTTACTGGTGAGCGCGAAGAGCGGGCGCGGCATTGCGGAATTGCTTGACCGCGTCTGCGAACGATTTCCTGCACCAAAGCCTGCGACAACGAAGCAATTGCGCGCACTCGTGTTCGATGCGAAGTACGACGATTATCGCGGCGTCGTGATGTACCTGCGTATCTTCGACGGCTGCCTCAAACAAGGCGACAAGATTCGTTTGATGGGAACTGGCCGCACCTTCTTTGTCGGTGAGATGCTGCGCTACACGCCCTTCCCGCAGAAGACGAAGTTCCTCGACTTCTCGCAAGTTGGTTCCGCATGCGCGGGCATGAAAACGCTCGGCGAGGTGCGCGTTGGCGACACCATCACGCTTGACAACGATCCTGCGGAGATCGCGCTCGAGGGCTACGAAGAACCCAAGCAGATGGTCTTCTGCGACTTCTATCCAGCAACTGCGGATGAAGCGGGCAAGAAGAGCGATTTCGAACAATTGCGCGAAGCGATTGAGAAGCTCTCGCTCAACGATTCGAGTTTTACCTTTGAAACCCAGCATTCTGAAGCGCTCGGCTTCGGATTCCGTTGCGGCTTCCTCGGACTCCTGCACATGGACATCGTGCAAGAGCGGCTTGAGCGCGAGGGCGGTGTTGCGATTGTGCAGACTGCACCCACCGTCTCGTACATGATTGGCTTGTCCGATGGCAGTGAGGTAGAGATCCACAACCCTGCGGACCTTCCCGATGGTTCGGTCATTCAATCGATTCGCGAACCGATCGTAAAGATCGACATCATCTGCCCGAGTGAAAACATCGGCGACCTCATGCGCCTCGCGGAATCTCGCCGCGGTATTTTTCAAGCGCATGAGATGATCAGCGAGACGCGCCAGATTCTTCGCTACGAGATTCCGCTCGCAGAAATCATCTATGACTTCTACGACAAACTCAAGAGTGTGACGCGCGGCTACGGCACGATGGATTACCACATCACCTGCTATCGCGAAGATCGACTCGTCAAAGTTTCGATCCTCGTGAACGGCGAAGTTGTGGAAGCACTCTCACTCATGTGTCACCGCGACAACGCAGAACAGCGCGCGCGTGTGATTCTGTCGAAGCTCAAAGAGCAAATCGAACGACACCAGTTTGAGATTCCGCTGCAAGCCGCCATCGGCGGCAAGATCATCGCACGCGAATCAATCAAGTCAATGCGCAAGAACGTCACCGCGAAGTGCTACGGCGGCGATATCTCGCGTAAGCGAAAACTTCTTGAGAAGCAGAAGGAAGGCAAAAAGCGCATGAAGCAGATCGGCTCGGTGTCGATCCCGCAAGCAGCGTTTATGGCCATCCTCGATCAGGGTGACTAAGTCTCTGTGGAACCCACCATGTCAATGAATCGAATCCTCGCGCTCTGCGCCGTCGCGCTCTCCTCACTCGCCTTGCTCGTGTCCCTCGGACGCTCGCAGAACACCGCAGTTGCGGCGCCGAACGCGGCAACGCCGACTTCGATGGGCGACCTCGGTCCAGCCGACAAGTTGCTCCTCACTGCAAGCGAAGGCGAGCCGCTCTCGATCGTGAACCGTGAAGCGCGCATCGGTTGGGGCGACAAGGCAACCAATCGCGCGTGGTCGATCGGCGCAGTGCATTCGGATCGGGTCATGCGTGCACTCATGGCGAGTCCTTCGATTCAAGAGAAGGTGAAGGAACTCGAAGAGCAAGCGATGGCGACTGACGCGGAGTTCCAGAAGCGCGCCGAAGATCTTCAAGCGAAGTACAAGGATGTGAAGCCTGGTGATGCCGGTCAACAGGAAGGGATGCAAGCCTTCCAAGCGCTCAATGCTGAGTACACAGCCTTTCGCGAAAGCAAGTTGAAGGAAGTTGATCAAGTGCGCGCGGGCCAGACTGAAGATGCGTACAAGCAACTCGTCACTGCAGTCGATCGCATTTGCGAGCGCGAGCAGATTGACCTTGTGTTCCGCTACATCCCCGTTGAAGTTCCGTTCAAGGCTGAAGGATTGCAACAGGTCTATTCGCAGATTCAACTGCGAACTTTCGTGAAGCATCCTGCTGCGATTGACATCACCGATGCGGTGATCAAGGAACTCGGTGTGACTGAAGAATCGCCTGCGTAAGCGCGCGAACGAACGCTGATTTGACTGCGTCCATCGACGGTGCTCGTGCGCCAAGCTCGCGCGCGAGACTTGTCACGGGACGACCTTGCAATCCACACGGGACGATCGCATCAAAGTGCGAGAGATCTGGATCAACATTGATCGCAATGCCGTGCAGCGAGATCCATCGTGAAATACGCACGCCGATCGCTGCGATCTTGCGACCACCCGCTTCGCCCACTCCGCCTTCGACACCACCAACCCACGCGCCAGTGCAGCCTGCGTCTCGACGAGCCAGGACACCAAACTCCGCGCATGTCGCGATAGCCGCATCTTCGAGCACACGCACATACGGATGCACGCGCAGGCCGAGGCGCTGCAAATCGAGAATCGGATACACGACAAGTTGGCCAGGGCCGTGATAGGTGATGTCGCCGCCGCGATCGGTCTCCGCAACCGCAATCCCCCGTGTTGCAAGCATTTCGGGTGTCGCGAGTAGGTGTGCACGCGCTTCGGGTCGTCGAGAAATCGTGATCACCGCATCATGTTCGACGAGAAAGACTTTCATGCGCCGACGCGAAGGTCGACTCACGAGAAGCGCGTCTTGTTCCGCGCGCTGCGCACTCAGCGCTGCGTCGTAGGACATGCGCCCGAGATCGACTGCCTCGATGTCGAGTATTGGGTCGAAAGGGATGAGCGCTTCCATGACGCGAGAATCTTAGCGGCGACTACACTCAGCGCCCCTCCATGACGCAACTCGATTGCCTTCCTTCAACCGCGACGTATCGAATGCGGTTTGCGGTGCTTGGATCATCGAGTTCTGGAAATGCGTCTGTGCTCCGAATGGATCCACTCGTGCCTGGTCACGGTGGAACGCGCCAAATCTTGATCGATGCTGGCCTCTCCGCGAAAGCCACGCGCGGGCGGTTGAGCGCGCTCGGTTACGAATTCACCGAGACCACCGACATTCTCTACACGCACTTCGACATGGATCACGCGCGGCCGCATTGGTCAACACCAGTGATGTGCCACGGAATCACCGTGCGATGCGCGCGAAAGCATCTTCCGCTCGCGAAGGCGCGTGGCTTGCCGACGCAGTTCACGCATGCGTTCGAGGGTCCGTTCTCGCTGCCTCACAACATTGAAGTAACGCCAGTGGATCTGCCGCATGACGAAGCGGGCGCGGTTGCGTATCGCATCAAAACACCTGCGGGCAGCATTGGTTTCGCGACCGACCTTGGACGCGTTGAACCGAGTTTGATCGAAGCATTCGAAGGCGTAGACCTTCTCGCAATCGAATCGAACTACGACCACGCGATGCAACTCGAGTCCCCGCGTCCTGCGTTTCTCAAGGAACGCATCATGGGTGGAAGCGGCCATCTTTCGAATGCGCAGGCGCTCGAGTTTGTGCAAGCGATCTCCCGCAGGCGCGCGCCCAACCGCATCGTCCTCCTCCATCTCTCACGCGAATGCAATGATTACCGCGTTATTGAAGCTCTTTGGCAGAAGCATGCGCCCGAACTTTGGTCGCGCGTTGTCATTGCGCGACCCGACGATGGCATCGACGTTTACGACTCCGAATCCTCCGCTACATTTCCGACTCGTTGAACCTTTCCCATGAGTGATCCACTAACGCATGAATGCGGCGTTGCCTTCGTCCGGCTGAAGAAGCCGCTCGACTGGTTTCAAAGAGAACTTGGCGATCCTGTGTGGGGATTGCGCAAGCTCTACCTGCTGATGGAGAAGCAGCACAATCGTGGGCAAGACGGCGCGGGTATCGCATGCGTGAAATTCGATATGCCCGCGGGCGATTCGTTTCTTGAACGCGAACGCACCGCCAAGCGCAATCCTATTGAACGACTCTTCGATGCTGCGCTCGCGCCGCTTGATCGATTCACGCCCGCGCAGTTGCAGAGCCAGTCGCCGACTGAACTCAAGCGCAACTTCAAGATGCTTGGCGAAGTGTTACTTGGGCATCTTCGCTACGGCACCTCAAGCGGGCGCACGAGTTCGATGTGCCATCCTTACCTGCGGCAATCCAACAGCGAGAGTCGCTGCTTGGCGATCGCAGGAAACTTCAACCTCACGAACGCGCCGGATCTTTTCGCGCAACTCGTCGAGTACGGGCTGCATCCAGTTGGCGACAGCGACACCGGCGTTGTGCTCGAGAAATTAGGCTATTTCCTCGATCGCGAACATTCCTCGCTCGAGAACGCAATGGGTGAGGGATCGTTCCTCAACCTTGAGGGACGCGCACTCTCGACGGCGGTTTCACAGCAGCTCGACCTCGGCAGAATTCTTCGACGCGCGACAAGCCGATTCGACGGCGGCTATGTGTTCGTCGGCATGATTGGAAATGGCGACGCGTTCATCTGCCGAGATCCCGCGGGCATTCGTCCTGGGTTTTATCTTGAAACCGAAGAAGCGTTCGCCGTTGCAAGCGAACGCGCTGCGCTCTCCACCGTGTTTGATGTCGCGCCTGAGAGCATTCGTGCGATTCCGCCAGGCCATGCGGTGTGCATCAAGCGCAATGGATCGATGCACATCGAACAGTTCGCGGATCCGCTTCCACTGCGGCAATGCACGTTTGAGCGCATCTACTTCTCCCGCGGCAATGATCCTGCGATCTATCGCGAGCGCAAGCAACTCGGGCACAATCTCGTCCCGCGCATTCTTCCGTTGCTTACGGATGGAATCGAACGCACGGTCATTGGATTCATTCCGAATACTTCCGAGACCTCTTACATGGGTCTCGTGGAAGGACTCGAAGCACATCAGCGTGTGAAGGCTGGCGAATCCATCAACGCTCTGATTGCTGCAGGAAAAGCGACACCAGACGCTGTTCGCGCTGCGCTCGGTGGTCGTGTGCGCGCAGAAAAAGTTGCACACAAGGATCAACGCCTTCGCACATTCATCACGCACGACGCTGCGCGCAACGATCTCGTGCGGCACATCTATGACGTCACGCGCGGCACCGTCGAAGCAGGCGACACGCTCATCGCAGTAGATGATTCCATCGTGCGCGGCACGACGTTGCGAGAGTCCATCATCACGATGCTCACGCGACTCGCACCCAAGCGCATCGTCATCGCAAGCGCGAGTCCGCCGATCATGTATCCCGATTGCTACGGCATCGACATGAGCCAACTCGGTCGATTCATCGCGTTTGAAGCAGCGGTTGCGCTCGCGAAGGAATCTGGCAACGAGGCAGTGCTGAGCGAAATCGAAGCCAAGTGCCGCGAGCAAGAACACGGCGCACCAGAGTCGATGCGGAATTATGTTTCGCTCCTCTACGGCATCTCAAGCCTCGAGCAGATCTCTGCGAAGGTCGCACAGCTCATCCGAATCCCGTCCCTTGAGTGGAAGGGCGACCTGTTTGTGGTCTATCAGTCGGTTTCCGGCCTCCGAAGCGCGATGCCTGAGCACACCGGCGACTGGTATTTCACGGGCGAGTACCCAACTCCAGGTGGCTACAAGGTGCTCAACACCGCCTACCTCAATTGGCGGCGCGGCGAGTCCGGTAAACGGGCGTACTAACCCGACTTCTGCACACCGCGCATTCGCATGAAGTTGAGTTGACGCAGACGGTGCAATTTGGTCTACTTGTCGATTCCCCTCGAGCCGCTCTCGAGGAATGCGACTTTGCACGCGCGTGCAGTTCGTAGCTCCGCTCACTCTCCTCTCCCACTGAATTATCCATGGCTCGTTACCTCGGTCCCAAGGTGAAGCTCTCGCGTAAGGTTGGCGTTCCTATTGCGGACGTCCCAAAGCACACATCCAAGCGCGCGTTGACCCCTCCAGGACAACACGGATTCCGTGGACGCCGCCGCAAGGACTACGGCATTCGCAAGGATGAGAAGCAGAAGGTTCGCTATCACTACAACGTGCTAGAGAAGCAGTTCCGCCGCTACCTCGCAGAGGGTGCGCGTCGTCCTGGAAACACAGGCGAAAACTTGCTTCAACTTCTCGAGCAACGCCTCGACAACGTGCTCCGTCGCGCGGGCTTCGCTCGCACGATCTGGGCAGCACGCCAGATGGTTGTGCACGGCCACTTCAAGGTCAACGGTCAGAAGGTCGATCGTCCGAGCTTCCAAGTCTCGGTCGGCGACTCGATCTCCGCAAAGGATTCCATCATCAAGGTTTGCCGCGAGCACATGGAATCGCTCGGTGGTCATCAGACCCCAGGTTGGATCGGCGTCATCCCTGCGGACATGGTCATCAAGATCACCGCGAAGCCAACCTCGGATCAGATCCCGTTCGATGTGAACACAAATCTCATCGTCGAGTTCTATCGCTAAGACTGCATCGTAAAAACGCCGGCGCCCGCCAAGTTTGTTGGGCGCCTGCTTCAAGTCAGAACAGCACGGGCGACCGGTCTACATTCGCCAACGCGAAACCGACCGGTCGCCCGATGTACTTTCAAACCCATGCTTAAGTTCCTCCGCCAATACAACCAATGGATTCTCGCTGTCGGCGGGACCCTCCTTCTCATCACCTTCCTCATGCCCAACGCCATCCAGCGCTGCGGTCGTGATCAAGGGCCTTCGAAGACTGCCTTCGCGAATCTCGCGGACGGCGCGGTCTACACAGGTGCGGATCAGTTCGAGGCGCAGCAGGAACTCGCAGTGCTCGAGCCGATGCGCGATCAATTCATTACAGGCCTCGGTGCCGATCGCGCGCCGGAGCATTGGTGGCTGCTTGTGCGCGAAGCGAGAGCTGCAGGCCTCATCGACAGCACAAGTGGTGGTCAATCTGAAGTGGAACGCATCGCCGCGTCACAGAAGATCTCCGTGCCGCAGCTCATGAGCTTGCTCATGTCGAACACGAATTCCGAAGGCAAGCAAGATACGGTCTACCGTGCGCTTGCAAACCTTGCGGGCGTTCGTCGACTTGTCGTGCTTGCATCCAATGTCGATCGCCTCAGCGATCGGCGCTTCAAGAATGAAATCGCACGCTCGATGCTCGGTGTCAGCGCGGACATGGTGGTGCTCGATGCAAAGAGCAACACTGCGATTACGTTTGCACCGGTGACGGATGCTGAACTCGATGCGCAGTTCACCGCATTCGCATCGACTGCGAAGGGCGTAGGTGATAAGGGTTTGGGCGACAAGGGCTTCGGCTACCGCCTTCCCAATCGCGTCAAATTGGAATGGGTCATGATTCCAAAGGCATCGATTGAATCGTCGACTGCTACAAGCCCACAACTTTCCACGCTCGAACTCAAGAAGCGATTCGCTGCAGATCCCGCGATCTACGGCGCCGACGCATCGCAGAGCCCAGCGTTCGCAACCTACGAAGCGACCGTGCGTCAGCGCACGAAGGATGAACTCATCAAGTTGCGCATGGACGAAGTTGCGAAGTTCATCGCCGATGAATCTGCGCTCTCGCTTCGCTCCGTAAAGCGTGCGGGGGCGTACTACGAGTTGCCAACCGACTGGTCCACGAAGATGCCTTCCATGCAGGACCTCGCGCTCGTGGTCGCAAAGGAATACACAATCGATCTTCCGGTCTACCAAACGAGTGGCGCTGACTTCATCAGCCCAACAGATGTTGCGCTCATTCCAGGTCTCGGCCGTGCGAGCACATCGAAGTTTGGAACCGCAGTGCGCACCGATGCGCTTGCAGCTGCAGTGAAAGAGTTCGGCGCGGACAGCACCAGCGCTCCCTTCCAGACTGGGGTGATGAGCCCGGCTATGACTGCAGAAAGTGGCGACCTCTACTTCTTCCGCGTGACGGAGTCGGATGCATCACGCGCACCTGCGAGCCTTGCAGATGTGCGTGCAGATGTACTCAAGGATCTCGAATCTGTGCGTCGCTACGAGTGGCTCACCGCCAATCAAGCATCGCTCGTCACAGATGCAGTTGCGAGTGGCATGGCGCCGCTCGCGACGAAGTACGGCACCGCAGTGGAGTTTGCTGCGCAAGTGCGCGAGGCGAATCCTCAATTCGTGCAGTACGGCGTGCGACTTCCGTCACCGCTTCCGATCATCGGGACAAATGCCGATGCGTTGAAGCGAATCGTTGACGAAGCAGCCAAGCTTCCGCTCACCGCTCTAACCAGTGGCGTCGATGTTGCACAACGCACGTTTGCTGTCGACCTTCCAAATCAACTCACTGTGCTCGTCGTGCAGATCACCGATCTCGCGCCGCTCTCTGCAGAAGAGTTTGCAGCGATGTCGAGTTCGCCGCAACTTGCAGGAATCGCTCGTGATCCAGCAACAGCGGTTGATCCTCGCGAGTTGTTCAGCCAGAAGTCGCTCATGGAGCGCGCTGGGTTCACGAGTGTTCGTGGCAGTGACCTCGACACTACCGCTGAAGACGCACAGACCAACGCAGCGAAGTAATTGGCTCTCACTCGGAATACTGCATGACTACCTCTGACTCCACTGCCCCGCTTGTCACGCCTCCTGTGGCTGCCGAGCCTGTCGTGGTCGCAATGTCGACCGCGGTGCCGACCGCTGTGCCGAACATTTCCTACGACCTATTCACGAAACTTGACCTTCGCATCGCGACCATCGTGAGCGCAGAGGCACATCCAAACGCCGACAAGTTGCTGAAGATCAAGCTCGATGATGGCACGCCTGAGGGACGGCAAGTCTGCGCGGGCATCAAAGCCTGGTACGACCCAACCACACTCGTGGGCAAGCAAGTCGTCATCGTTGCCAATCTCGAACCACGCATGCTGCGCGGTGAAATCAGCCAAGGGATGATCCTCGCAGCCAGTGATCTTCGCGAAGGCGCAGTGCAAATCGGCGACGCGAAGTTGTCCGAGAGTGATCGCGATGTTGTCGTGCTCACGACGATGAAGCCTGTGAAGCCCGGCTCCAAAGTCAGCTAAAGCTCGTCATCCGCGCCTGGATCAATCGGCACGACTGGCGCACCATCAATTCGTCGTTGCGAGAGCACGTCGGCTTTTCCAATGCGCCATCCTTCCGGAAGCGACGCGATCTCGAATCGTCCTTCATACGCATTGGATCGATCGTGCGTGTGACCCCAATGCGTAACTCGGCCATCGACTCTCCACGCGATGCGTGCTGTCATTGCAACGACTGGATGACCCTCTTGCGATGTGAACGAGAGCGCGTTCTCAATGACGACCGCGCCCACATCCACCGCAAGCACGCGACTCATCGCGCCCTCTTCTTCTTCCACCACGAGACTCGCGCGCACATCGCGATACATCTTTTCTAAGAGCAGACCACTCACAGATCGAGCGAGCGCGTCGTACGTTGCAGACTCTTCATCTGCATCGAACGCACGATAGACGTTTGTCAGCAAAGCACTAGAAATCTCGCTTAGCGCAGCATCATCAGGGACTGCAATGCCTGCAGATCCAAGCGCGAGGCGTGGGAACATCGCAGGTCTTGTGATTGCGATGGAACTCGCCAACGCGATGGCTGCGAGCACGCCAACACGCGGGCGCTTCAGCACATATCCACCGAGCGCAACGATCACGCCAACAACGATCGCAAGCGTGCACCAACCTGGAATGAGCGGAAGCGCCGCCGTAGGAATCGGCGGCAATCGCGCCATTCGCGCATCAAGGCTCGATACACCGCTGCGCCAGCGATACTCAGGCGACGCGCTGCGCAGCGTGATCGGCGTGCGTAATCCTTCACCACTCCACTCCGCGGCGATCTCAAGCGGAGGCTGCGGGACTTCAAGCGACAAGAGATCAGGCGGATAGAACGGCCACAACAACGCAACCTCGTCCACTGTCTTCAACGGATGCGCTGCCGTCACGAGTTCGTAAGAGACTTCAAGTTTGAGTTTCCGCAATCCGCGCCAACCGCTCACCGGAAAGAGCGGAAGCAGCGCTTCGTCTGGATCGTTGATGCCGATCTCAGTGATCTCGGGCGTCAGCGCAACGCCATCGGCCGTCACGCGCACTCGCTCCGCGAAAACGTGCTCGAGCCGCTTGGCAACGCTCGGCAATTCCGACGCATCGACGCGTTCAGCATCTTCCCGAGGAAACTCGCCGAGCCAATCGAGAAACACGAGATTGATGCCGATCTCCAGCAGCACACGATCGGCTTCGACGCGGACATGCAGATCGATGTGTGGTCCGTCTTGCGGGTGCACGCTGCGAAAAAAGCATGATTCTCGCGGCATTTCTGCTGCGACAGCCACATGCAGCGCGTGAGATTGCGGCACAATGCCAACCCACACACACAGCACTGCGATCAACGCAGTTGCAGAGAACCTCGATGAGATCCAGCATGAAGACTTCATTCGCCGTCGCATCTTCCTTCATTCTCGCCGCAAGCGCATCCTTCGCGCAAACCGCGCTCTTCAGTGACGCACCTGCGGCAGTGCCAGCCCAAGATGGCGCAGCTGCAACCGACAACAGTGCGCTCACGCCGATCACACCGAAACTTCACGAGGTCATTCTCGGTCTCCCGATTGACACGCAGCGCTTCAACGAACATGTCATCGTGCTCTCGAGCCCGTGGATGGGCGGTCGTCTTCCAGGAACTCCCGGGATGGAGTTTGCGATGGATTACATGGAGTACTGGCTGAAGCGCGCGAACATCGAACCAGGTGTTCCAAGTTCCGATGGCTCACCCGCAACGTATCGACAAGCATTCGATCTCGGTGGTCGTCGCGTGGCGAAGGATCAATCCGTGAGCATCACGCCAACTGGTGGCGCCGCGTTCTCACTCGTTACGAATCAAGATGTCCAACTCTCAGGTCTCGGTGGTGAAGGCAATGCAGAAGGCGGCATCGCATTCGTTGGCTACGGCATTGAACAAGGCCCCGAGGGTTACACAAGCTTCACGGCTGATCACAGCCTCGAAGGAAAAGTCGCGCTGTGCTTCCGCTTTGAACCCATGGATGAAGCAGGCAAGAGCAAGTGGAGTGGCGGCGAAGGTTGGTCCGCACAAGCTGGTTTTCAAGGCAAACTCGCTGCAATCGCCAAGCGCAAACCTTCCGCGATCATCGTCATCAATCCACCAGGAGCAGACGATCCTCGCGCGACAAGCCTGACCACTTCGGGTGGACGGAGCCTTGTGCAGATGCCCGTGTTCATGATGAGTGCAGATGCTGCGGATCGCGTGCTGCAAGCCGCAGATCCAAAGAGCCGCTCCATCATGGCGCTGCGTACTGAAGCGGACGCCACCGGCGCAAGCTTCGATCTCACAGGAGCAACCGCTGCAGTGAGCGCGACCTACGAAGAAAAGAAGACGAAGGCCGAGAACGTCATCGGCATCCTTAAGGGCAAGGGCACACTTGCGAGCGAGTACATCATCGTCGGTGGTCACCTCGATCACCTCGGCAATGGCGACTTCGGCTCGCGTGAAGGTCCAGGCAAGTTGCACCCAGGCGCGGACGACAATGCATCGGGCGTTGCGGGCGTGATGATCATTGCGGAAGACCTCAGCGCGAAATACGCGGCTGCGCCTGCTGATGCAAATCTTCGCTCCGTGCTGTTCATGGGATTCACCGCTGAAGAAAGCGGACTCAACGGCAGTCGTCACTATGTCGAGCATCCGCTGTATCCACTCAAGGACACCGTGCTCATGATGAACTTCGACATGATCGGACGCATGACGAAGGATCGCCTCAGCGTCACCGGCGCCAACAGCGCAAAGGGCATGCTTGAGTGGGCGAAGCCAATCTTTGATCGCGGTGGTTGCACCGTCGTCATCAACGAATCGATGAGTGGCGGCGGCAGCGATCACGCGAGTTTCCGCGCGGTGAATGTGCCGTTCCTCTTCGGCATCATCGCTGACTTCCACGAGGACTATCACACCTCACGCGATGTGAGCGAACTCATCGATCGCGAGAGCGGTATCAAAGCAGTGCGATTGTGGGAAGACCTCGCCTGGGAAATGGCGCAGCGCGCGGAACGCTTCGAATTCGATGATCAATCAGGACCCATGCGCGGCTCAACGATTCGCGTGCGCATCGGCATGCGAACCAAAGATGCAGAAGATGGCTCCGGCATCGAAGTAAGCGATGTCACGAAGGACGGAATCTCCGACAAAGCCGGCGTGCTCAAGGGCGATCATGTGGTGAAGTTCAACAAAGAGGCGATCAAGACCCGCGAAGACCTCGTGCGCGAACTCCGCAAACTCGAGCCATCAGGCGAAGTGCAAATCGTCATCACCCGTGCAGGCGAAGAGAAAACCCTCTTCCTCAAACTCGGCAGCGAGTGATCGAAACACAGTTCGCGAGCGCAATCGTGACCCGCGTTCCGAGCGCGAGCTGTGGGTTCGGGGGTTCTACCTCATTCTCAAGGTCCATCTGTGCAGTTTATGATTTCCGCAGCTTTGCTTCGTCCCGATGCAAGTCCTTTACGACAAAGCCTCTGAGAGCTGCTGTTCGCCCCCCCGCATAATCGGAATCTTTCACTCAGCCTGTAAGAATCACGCTCCCAGTTGACGGGGAGTTGGGTAGACTTCAAGAGCCGATCCGCAAAGGTCGACGCAGCCTTCAGAGGGTTACACCTCTGGACAACTAGACGCAGGGTGCCGCAGGAAGTTCGGGCCCTAGAGAATGCACCGCTACTCGATTGCTCGCGCAACGAGGGAGCAGAAAGAATGAAAGAGCCGCGAAGGATTCGCGCGCCTCAGAGGGTTTTTTTTCGCCAAGAGTTTTTGAGTCTTCAAGAACTTCTGCAACGAATCTTGCGTGTAGGTGAGGTCCATCGTTTGAGTCCGTCGCCGTATCGTCTTAACGACGCGTCGACACCGAAGTACTGCAGGCAAACGACTACCGCATCAGTGGTGGAAGCAAGCCCCAAGAGCCCGAAGCTGTATCGAGGTCATTCATGGGTCGCTCGTCTCTTCAAACAGAACTCCAGATCTATCTTCGTGAAATCAACGAAGTCGCGCTCCTCACACCGGCTGAGGAGAAAGACTTAGGTTGGCGTGTTGTGAATGACAACGATGGAGACGCAAAGGATCGCATGATCCGCGCGAACCTTCGGCTCGTCATTTCCATCTCGAAGAACTACACCAACCGTGGACTGCCGCTGTCCGACCTCATCGAGGAAGGCAACATCGGTTTGATCCGCGCGGTCGAAGGCTTTGATCCAGCGCAAGGTGCGCGGTTCTCCACCTACGCATCGTGGTGGATCAAACAAGCGATCAAGCGCACGCTCATCAACGCGGTCCAGCCGATCCACATTCCTGCGTACATGGTCGACCTCATCTCGCGCTGCCGCGAGGCGAGCCGCAAGCTTGAGGAACGGCTGAAGCGTCATCCCACTCCACAAGAACTCGCCGACGAACTGAAATTGCCGTTGCGTAAGCTGCTTATTGTGCGCCGCGCACTGAAGGCCTACAACGCACCGAGCCAGTCACCTGGTGGTGAAAATGGCGAGGGTGCTGAGCTCCACGAACTTTTCCAAGATCACCGCGCAACAAAGCCTGAAGAGACGGTGGCGAAGAAGGAAGACCTCAGTCTCGTGCTCCAGATGCTCGAAGAGATCGACGAGCGCGACGCGAAAGTGTTACGACTCCGCTACGGTCTCGAGGGCAAGGAGCCACTCACACTGAAGCAAATCGGTCACGAAGTCGGTCTCACGCGCGAGCGCGTCCGACAGATCGAAGTCGAAGCACTCAAGCGGCTTCAACAACGACTCAACGAAGAATCCGTTGGGCCCAACAAGCGACCAGAAGCAACGCCCACACCGCCCACAGCGCCAACAGCGCCAACAGGGCGTCCGCAAGTGAGACTTATCCAACAAGCGACAATGCGCATCGTGGCGATCCCCGCCCTGACGCCCATGCAATCACCGTCGCGCGCACCAACCCGCATCAACAACGGAACCGCGCAACCAGCGCTGCATCCCCCGCTCCCGCAATCCCCACGATTGCAAGGCATCCAGATCCGATTCGCAGCGCTCCAGCGCGCACGAAGAGCGTAAGCACGCATTCAACGCACAAAACAAATCGCGGAAACCCACTGATACACAGTAGGTTTCCGCGATTTTGTTTTTGAACGCTCAACGCGTCGTGCTGACAAATGGCATCGCGGCAACCGTTGCTGGCGTGTTGCTGCCGTTGAAGTTCACTTCGAGTTGTGTGCCGATTGCGGTGAGGGTTGGCGGGACATATGCCATTGCGATGACGCGGTCGAGTGTGGGGCTGAGGCAGCCGCTTGTGATCACGCCGACATCGACGCCGTTGGAGAACACTCGTGCGCCTTGGCGGGCTGCGCGTCTTCCTTCGATGTGGAGACCCACGAGCTTCTTCGTTGGACCGGCTGCGGCGATGGCGCGCAGGGCTTCTTGTCCGATGAAATTGCCGATGTGCTGATCGTCGGGCGTTCCTGCCATGCCCTTGTCGAGCTTCACGCCGAAACTGAGTCCTGCGGAAATCGGATCGGTGTCCTCGTCCATTTCGTGACCGTAGAGCGGCATGCCTGCTTCGAGTCGCAGCGTGTCGCGTGCGCCGAGGCCGACGGGCTTGATCACGCTCGACTCACCGCCCATGTCCTTCAGCACCATGCCGAGTGCGAGTCTTGCCATCGATGAAGGCAGAATCACTTCGACGCCATCTTCACCTGTGTAGCCAGTGCGGCTCACGAGCACTTTGATGATCATCAAATTTTTCACGGTGAATCGGTAACGCTTGAGCGACGGCACTTCCTTCGAAAGTTTCGAGATCAACTCGATCACCTTCGGCCCTTGGATGGCGCACATTGCAGTGGTCTTGGTTTCATCCGCGAACTTGAAGACCATGTCACCGCGAGCCTCTGCGAAGTGCGCGAGCAGCTTCTCGCGGTTCGCGGCGTTGCACACCATGAGGTACTCGTCGTCATCGATGCAATACACCAAGACATCGTCGCGACAGCCGCCCTTCTCGTTGCACACGAGCGAGTAACGAATCTGCCCCTTCTCCATGCCGAAGATCTGGCGCGTGCAGACGCGATCGAGAAATCGGCGCGCGTGGCGACCGCTGAATCGAAGTCGACCCATGTGCGAAACGTCGAAGAATCCGCCGCTCGATCGGGTGAACTTGTGCTCGTCAATGATGGAACCGTAGGTGATGGGGAGTTCCCAACCTGCGTACTCCACCATACGTCCCTTGTGCTCGGCGTGGAGGTCGTAGAACGGCGTTCGTGCGAGCGCTGGAGCAGTGGAAGTCATTGGAGAATCGTACCGTCACGCACGCCAATCGACAGCGCACGACTGTGCAATGCGGCCAAAGCACTGGCACACATTGCCAACGGCAGAAATTCGCGCATGCGGCTATCTTGCACACGATGGAGCGAGAGCAGGAGCGACACTTCGACACGCGCGTATGCAGCGTTGCGTCATTGTGCCCTGCGCGAATTCGCGCGATCCGCATCGTTCTCGCACTCGCCGTCGCGCTCACCCCGCTGCTGGCTTCTCCTCGAGCCTTCGCGCAGAGCGCGGTGCAGCTTGATGACGAAACACTCGCCGATCGACCGATTTCAAAGGTCAGCTTCAAAGGACTTTTGCGCGTCACTGAGCAAGAAGTCCTGAACAACATTCGCGTTGCTGCGGGTCAACCATTCGAAGCGAATGCCGTTCGTGCGGATGTTGGAAACTTGTACCGACTGGGGCAGTTCGAAACGGTTGGAGCCACTGCGACACTGCTTGCGAATGGCACGGTCGAGGTCAACATCGCGTTCATTGAGCAAGCGATCATTCTCGATCTGCAATTCGTCGGCAACAAGATCATCTCCGATCAGGAACTCCGCAAGGCTGTTTCGCTCTACGCAGGCGGACCTCGCGACGACTTCCTTCTCGAACAGTCGCTGAAGAAGATCAAGGATCTCTATCGCAAGCGTGGCAACTACCTCGCGGAAATCACAGTTGACGAATCGCGGCTGAAGGAATCTGGCATCCTGATCATCCGCATCGTGGAAGGTCCGCGCGTGAAGATCAAGGAGATCGAATTCGTCGGCAACGCGAGTTTCGATGCGCGTGAATTGAACGCTGAGGTTCGGACACGAAGTTCGATCCCGCTCTTCGTGAAGGGCGAACTCGATGAAGAACTTCTCATCGACGATGTCGCGGCGCTCGACAAGTTCTACAAAGATCGGGGATTCGTCGATGTTCGCGCCGATCGCCGCGTGACGCTCTCCGCCGACAACTCCGAAGCGAAGGTCGCGTTCATCATCGATGAAGGTCGCCAGTATCGACTTCGATCGCTCACGGTTGAAGGCATCGGTGCAGAAGGACCGCGTCCACTCGGCGTGTTTTCAGAAGAGCAATTGCGCGACCTCGCTGCGCTGCGCACCGGCGATGTCTTCAGTCGACTCAAGATCGACAAGACTCTCGCGCTCATCAAAGACGCGTACCTGCTCATGGGACACGTCGATGTCGGCGTGAACGATCGCTATGTGCGCACAGGTGAAGATCCGGAAGTCGATCTCATCATCGGCGTGCGAGAAGGCTCGCGTGTGGTGACGGGTGTCGTGCTGGTGCAAGGCAACTTCCTCACGCGCGATCGCGTCATTCGACGACTCGTTCGCATTCAGCCAGGTCGCGTGCTCGATGGTCGCGAATTGACGACGAGCAAAGAACGCGTGCAAGGATCGCAGTTGTTCAACAACGTGCGCGTCACGGTGCAACGCGCGCGTCCCGAAGACCAAGCAATCGCGCAAGATGAAATCGACGAAGCCGGTGTTCGCACCGAGGTTCGCGATGTGCTTGTCGAAATCAAAGAGAAGAACACGGGCGCCGTGAACTTCGGACTCGGTATGGGTACGGACTCGGGCGTCTTCGGCGAGTTCTCCATCAATCAGAAGAACTTCGACATCCAGGATCATCCGCTCACCTTCGAAGAACTCATTGCGGGTCGCGCGTATCGCGGCGCTGGTCAACAGTTCGCCATCAGCATCGCGCCAGGTAATGAAGTCAGCGTTGTGTCGCTCGATTTCACCGAGCCGCACCTCATGGAGTCGGATGTTGCGTTGCGCATCAACCCCTACTTCCGCGAGCGGATTTACCAAGACTGGAATGAAGCACGCGCAAGTTTCGGCGCGTCACTCTCACGACGACTCGGCGACTTCTGGTCTGGCGGCGTGCGCTCGAATCTGCAGTGGATTGAACTCACGGACTTTGAAGATCTCACACCAGTGGAAGTCGCTGCGGATGCGGGTCCGGAGACGTGGTTCTCTATCGGTCCCTACATCAACTTCCTCGACACCGACAATGCGATGCGTCCATCGCGTGGCACGAAATTCGAACTCGCGCTCACGCAGTTTCAGTCGCTCGACGGCAGCGATGGATTCACCGTCACGCGCTTAGGGTTCACCAACTTCTTCACGCTGAGCGAAGATTTCCTCGGTCGACGCACGACGCTGAAAATCAACGGCGATCTGGGCTACATCTTCGGCGGAGACGCGCCAACCTACGAGCAGTTCTACCTCGGTGGTCGCAGTTTCCGCGGATTCCAATTCCGCACGATCAGCCCGAAGGCGACGGCAACAGTCTCAGGCCTACCACCTGACAACGATGGAATCGGCGGCAACTGGCTTGCGTTCCTCGGCGCGCAAGTCGAGCAACCGATCTTCCAAAACTCCTTCTCCATGGTTGCATTCGTCGACAGCGGCACAGTCACTGACGAGGTTGAACTCTCGCCTTGGCGCGCCGCGGTGGGTTTCGGTGTTCGCCTCTACATCCCACAGTTCGGCCCCGCCCCACTCGCCTTCGATTTCGCGGTCCCGATCGTGAAAGATTCCACCGACGAAACGCAAGTCTTCTCGTTCTCGGCAGAGATCCCGTTCTGACGCAAAGACGCGCTTGAGCGTTCGCGCCCCCCTCGTCCCCCGGTGCCTCGATCGGCATCGAACTTCGCGCATATAGTGCGCGCATGTCTCGACACACTCTTGTTTTTGCTGCGGTCATCAGTGCTGCAGCTGCGCTTGCTCTCGCTGCGACCAGCGGTGCTTTCCGACCTGCGAGCGCTTCGATGAATGCGCCTGCGAATGTTGGCGTTGTGAATCTCAGTACCGTGATTGATCGCATGAAAGAGCGTCAGGAGTGGGAGGTTCGACTCAAGGCGCTTGAAAGCGCGATCAGTGAAGAGGGTCGCGCGCGTCGCGCCAAACTCGAGGCTTCCGCGAAAGAGATTGAGCCGATGTCCGAAGGTGCGGAGCGTGAATCACGCATTGATCGATATCGCATGCAGGAGATCAAGGACAACGAGTGGTTCAACATGAAGAAGCTGGAGATCGATCGCGAGCGCAGCCTGAAGTGGCAGAGCCTCTATCGCTCGATCCGCGAAGGCACGAAGAAACTCGCCGAGCGCGAGGGACTTGATGTTGTGCTCGTTGATGACTCGAAGACTGAACTCCGCGTGCAACGCAACGAAAAGGTTCCGATGGAAGCGCAAGCGCTCGAGCAAATCGCTGCACTGCGCATGTTGTTCGGTTCGAAGGCTGTGGATGTCAGCGAGAAATTGCTCGTCCAACTTGATAATGATCGCTCACTCGCCGCGCCCGCTGGAACGACGCCTGCAGCCCCCGCTGCGCCACGGTAATCCGACGCTGCGCATTTGAAGGACCCACACGCCATGCTTTCCAAGATCTCCATGCTCTCCATGACACGCATTCGTTTCGACATTCTCGCCGTCGCCCTCGTTGGTCTCGCTGCGATCTCGCTTCCACTCATCAACAACAGTAGCTCGACTAATGCAGGCGCAGACGCGCGCATCGGCACGATCGATCTTGAGAAGGTCTACAACTCGATCGACACGTACAAGTCGAAACTCGACGCGATCAAAGCCGTTGAGTCCGATCTGAAGACGCAAGCGGAAACGCAGCAAGCTGCGATCAAGGATCTCGAAGCTGAGTTTGACAGCTACCAACCAGGCAGCGATGCGCAACTGAAGTCGATGCAGCAACTGCAAGCTGCGGTGGGCGAACTGCGCTCGTTGCAGGTCTTTGCGCAAGCGAAGATTGAATCGATGCAAGCACGCGCACTCCGCGATGCCTACCTCCTCGTGAAGGATGCGACGAAGCGCTTTGCAGAGACAGAAGGCTTCGACTACGTCATGCTCGACGACTCGATTCCGGCGGTCGAACCATCGAACGCAAAGCAAATGCTTGCGCAAATTAGCGCGCGACGATTCCTCTTCGCTGCCCCAAGCAATGACATCACCGAGAAACTCATCGCGATGCTGAACCTCGAGTTCAAGACTCCAGCGGCCGCCGCGTCTACTGCAGCGCCCACCACGGCAACTCCCGCAGCAACTCCCGCAGCAACTCCCGCTGGAGCAGCAACGGGTGGCTGATCGACCAGCGAACGCTCAGGCGCTTGCCACGCTTGTCGGGGGCGTCCTCGAAGGCGACCCCACGCGCGTCATCACTGGCCTTGCGTTTGTCCACGAGGCGCAAGAGGGCGACGCCACATTTGTCGGCGATGGCCGGCACGCGCGCATGATCGAGGCAAGCAAAGCATCCGTCATCATCGTGAAAGATGACCTCGTCCTCACGGATGCTGCGCGTGTTGGGAAGGTCTTCATCAAAGTGAAGAACGCGGATCACGCAATGCTCGCCGCGTTGCACGCATTTGACTCGGCGATGAGCGTTCCACCACGCGGCATTCATCCGACGAGCAACGTGCATCCGTCGGCGCAGATTGATCCGTCAGCACACATCGGCGCATTTGTTTCCATCGGCGCGCGTGCGATGATCGGCAAGGACTGCGTGCTTCATGATGGCGTGCGGATCTACGAAGATGTTGTCGTCGGCGACGCGTGCGTGCTCCACAGCAATGTCGTGCTCCGTGAACGCTCTCGACTTGGTGCTCGCGTCGTGTTGCATTCGAGCGTCAACATCGGGACCGATGGCTTCGGCTACCTCCCTGATCCTTCAGGCAAGGGCATCGCGAAAGTCCCGCATATCGGGCATGTCGAGCTCGGCGATGATGTTGAAATCGGCGCGAACTCCTGCGTGGATCGCGGCAAATTCGGCGCGACATCTATCGGCGCAATGACGAAGATCGACAACCTCTGCCAGATCGGCCACAACGTGCGTATCGGCCGCGGATGCGTGGTTTCAGGACTCTCCGGCATCGCAGGAAGCACGACGATTGGTGATGGTTGCCGCATCGGTGGCGCATGCAGAATTCGCGATCATCTCACCATCGGCAACGGCGTCAGCCTCGCGGGTGGCGCTGGAGTCATGCACGATGTTCCGGACGGTGCGTCTTGGGCCGGGACTCCCGCACAAGAGTTAAAAGCTGCTTTGCGAGAGTGGGCATTGATCCGTAAACTGCCGCAGTGGCATCAAATGTTCAAGCATCTAGTCGATCTGCCGAAGGCTCCCTGATCCCTGTTGGGGCCGCGCTGGGCAACTCCGCGCTCGCTGCGCCCGCCGTCGAACGACAACGCACACTCGCACGCCCCGTCACTGTTCGTGGCAAGGGATTGATGCTCGGCATCGATGCAACAGTCGTCATCCAACCCGCGCCTGCGCACTCCGGCATCACGTTCGTTCGAACAGATCTCAAGCCGCCGGTGCGCATTCCAGCAACTGTTGAGCATGTCACGCCGAAGCCTCGTCGCACCGTGTTGAAGGCTGGTGACGCAACGATTGAAACTGTGGAACATCTTCTCAGCGCGCTGTTGGGAATGCGCGTCGACAACGCCACGATCGAAATCGATGGACCCGAAGTTCCGTGCGGTGATGGAAGTGCTGCGATCTTTGCGGAGCCGATTCTTGAAGCGGGATTCGTCGAACAAGATGCGCCGCGCAAGGTCTTCAAACTTCGCGAACCGATCGTCGTTGAAGAGGGCGATGGAATGATCGCCGCGATGCCCTATGACGATGTTGGCATGCGCATCGTCTACGACCTCGACTACGGAGCGAAGCGCACGCGCATCCGTCACCAAACGTGCTCCTTCAATCTCGGAAGCGGCGACTATCTGACGGAGATCTCACCCTGTCGCACGTTCGCACTTCGAGAGGAAGCGATCGCGCTGCAAGAAGCCGGACTCTGCCAGCATCTCAGCCCTCGCGACATTCTCGTCATTGGCGAGGACGGCGAACCGATCGACAATCGCTATCGCTTCGATGACGAGCCTGTGCGTCACAAAGTGCTCGATGTCATTGGCGATCTCTCCCTAGTTGGTTGCCCGGTGCAGTGCCGCATTCTCGCGGTGCGCTCTGGGCATGGACTCAATCGAAAACTCGGCATCAAGATCCGCGAGCAAATGCGCGCGGCAGACATGAAGAAGACGATGATCGAAGGTCGCGTGATGGACATTCGATCGATCCAGAAGCTCATGCCCCACCGCTACCCGATGCTGCTCGTCGATCGCGTGATCGAAGTCGAAGGCACGCGCCGCGCCGTCGGCATCAAAAACGTCACGATCAACGAGCCATTCTTCCAAGGACATTACCCCGGTACGCCGATCATGCCCGGCGTCCTTCTCGTCGAAGCGATGGCGCAATTGGGTGGTCTTCTGCTTTCAACCGTGCTCGAACACACAGGAAAGATCGCGATTTTGCTCTCGATCGACCGTGTGAAATTGCGCAAGCCTGTCGTGCCTGGTGATCAAGTCATCCTTGAAGCAGAAAACATTCGCGCAACCGCACGCACGGGGCATTTGAAGTGCCGTGCGAAGGTCGGCGACAAGATTGCAGCGGAAGCGGAACTCCGGTTTATGATGGTCGATCCGGATATTGAGTAGTCTCCAACGAACGCCATGACACGCATTCATCCCACTGCCATCATCGATCCCACTGCCGAGCTCGCCTCGACGGTGGAGGTCGGTCCATGGTGCGTGGTTGGACCAAACGTGACGCTCGGCGAACACTGCGTGCTTCGATCGCATGTCATCATCGAAAGTCACACACGCCTCGGTGAAGGGAATCAACTCTTCCCTTTCTCCGCGATCGGTGGAACGCCGCAAGATCGAAAGTACCGCGGCGAACCAACCTGGCTTCAGCTCGGTGATGGCAATCACATTCGTGAACACGTGACGATGCACCGTGGAACTGCCAACGGCGGTGGTACCACTTCCATCGGCAATCGCAATCTCTTCATGGTCGGCGTGCATGTTGCGCACGATTGCCAACTCGAAGATGAAATCACGATTGCGAACGAAGTCATGCTCGCGGGCCATGTGCATGTCCAGACTGGTGCGAACATCGGCGGCGGTGCGGCGTTTCATCACTTCGTCACTGTGGGCTCGTGCGCACTTGTTGGCGGATTCGCGCGCTGCTCGAAAGACATTCCTCCGTTTCTCATCGTCGAAGGAATGCCTGCGCAAGTGCGCGGTCACAATCATGTGCAGATGACGCGGCGTGGATATTCGCCGAGCGACATCGAAGCGGTGAAGCAGGTCTACCGAAAGATTTTCCGCGAGACCGGTGGAACTGTGGCGGAGAAAATCATCGAACTTCGACTTGAGTTCCCCAATGTTTTGCCGGTGGAACTGCTCTGCGAATCGCTCATTGCAAGCGCAAAGGGAGTCCACGGCCGTGCGCTCGAAGCACAACGCGCGGACAACAAGCTCACGAGCCACGGATCTGGCATCCCCATTCCGCAAGATCCGGGGTCCTAACCACCTGCAATCATTGGATTTGCGCGGGTAGGATTCGGTTTGCGACATTCGCGCCGCATTGTCAACAGGAAGCCGCGAATAGTCGATCATTCAAGATCCCCCATGCGCGTGCTTCTCGACGAAATCGATACCGGGCTCTCTCCGAGCAACATTGCTGATGCTCTCGCAAATGCCGCGGCTCTTGCGGAACGCGCGGGGCGCATGGTGGTTGACGTGCATGTTGATGGCGTCCACTGGGGCGAAGAAGATTTCGGCTCACCCGCGCTTGTGCAACGCAGCGCGAGCGAAGTGCGTCTCACGACTGCGTGTCCGAAGGAACTTCTCCGCGAGACATTCCTCCACGCCGCTGAAGCCGTTCTGAACGCCGACGAACAACAACGCGCCGCTGCGAAGCTTCTGCAAGAGGATCGTGCGAAGGACGCGTATCCAGCGCTCCTCGAAGCACTCAACACATGGAGCCAAGTGCAGGCCGCGATTGCGCAGGGTCTTTCGCTCAACATCGTCACTCGAGATCGCGCACTCGCTGCCGGGATCAAGATCGACGACGCACTTCGCTCGCTCGAAGAACGACTGCAAACGCTCAAGCTCGCCATGAGTCGACAAGATCATGTTGCGGTGAGCGATTGCTTACTTTACGAATTCCCGATGACAACTCGTCTCTTCGCGACCATGCTCGCTGAGTGCGCCAATCTTTCCACGCAACGCGCATGAAACACGCGAAGCGCGTGAGCCTGAGACTGCAACACTTTCTATGACCGCAGCACGAATGAGCCCGAACACGCCACTTCTCGCGAAGGCTGAACAAGCCCTCTCGCGTCATCAGTGGTTCGAAGCCGAACGCCTCGCGCTCAAGGCGCTTGAACTCGCACGCGCTGCGCGTGAGTTTGACGAGATGGCGCGCATCACGCTGCCGCTGCAGGAAACACGACGCCAGCGCATGCAAGTGGCTGCGGAGATTGGCAAGATCACAATCGTGAAGGAGAGCGTCGCTGAAGACACGAAAATCCCCGCTGGTTGCTACCTCATTCAGCCCCCTGCTGTGGGCGCGGATGCGCGGCGATTGCGTCTCGCGCTGCTTGAACGCGAAGCACCATCACTCGTGCTCTGCCGCGAACCACGCACCGCAATGGGACTCTGCCCGATCGTGAGCATCGGTCAAGTCACCATTCGTACGCGCATCGATCCACCAAAGAACTGGGACAAGCCTTCCTTCTCGTGGTATCTCGCGGCGCTCGAACAACTCGGCGACGCGGCGATTGCATCTATCGATCGCGGCATGGAGCCGGCTCGACAGGTGGACGCGCTAATGCAGTGCCTGGACTCACACCCCGATCACGAGAAATTGCATCAAGCACTTGCGGAAACATGCAAACTTGCTGCGCGAGAAGATCGCCGCATCGCGGAACTTCCGCCCTCGCGTCGACGTGCTGCTACTCCCGTGCTCGATCAACCGAGCGACGACGAAGACGTTTGATCACGCTCTACGCCCAACACAACCCTTCGTGCAGTGTGTTGAAATTCTCGAAGCCTGTTGCAGTCACTGCAACCATGTCTTCCACGCGCACTCCACCAACATCAAGCGCGTACAGGCCAGGCTCGATCGTCAACACATCGCCTTCGACAAGTGCGGGAGCCTTCATCGCCAAGAGCGGTGGCTCATGCACTTCAAGTCCGATGCCGTGACCAGTTCCGTGACTCATCACAGGCACGCGTGAAACAGCCGGCATTCCTGCATGAAATCCGCGCAACGCGAGGGACGCGAGTGTCGCTTCGTGCACGGCTTGGCCAGTGACTTCAGGCTTCACCGCTTCAATCGCCGCACGCTTTGCCGCAACGACTGCTGCATGCATCGACACAACCAATGGATCGATCGCGCCATGCACAACTGTGCGCGTCATGTCGCCGCTGTAGAGCGTCGCTTTACTGCGAGGGAAGATGTCCACGATGACGGGCTGCTCCGTGCGCAACGCGCCGTGACCGTGATCATGGCAATCCGCACCTTGCGCGCCGCACGCGACGATGGAGTTCGGATTGTCGTAGCCCTCGGCGAGAAGCAGTACATCGATCATCGTCCGAAGTGACTCTGAAGTCAGAGCGCAGCCATCGCGTTCGAGCGTTCCATCACTCGCCACCTGCGCGCGCGCGATCGTCTCGCATGCAAACTGCATCGCGCGCTCCGTCGCACGCTGCGCATCTCTGAGCCACGCAAGTTCCTGTGGATCTTTCGCTCGTCGTTCCATCACGCCCAATTCCGTTGCGCATGAAACGCGAATGCCGCGCAATCCGATGAAGTGCGCGAACATCAACGGCAGCGAGCGATCTGCGATGACTTCGGTGATGCCCTCGCGATGCAAGCACTCCGCGACTGCCTGTGCGGTCGCTGTCTCCCGATCTCCTGAGAGTCCTTCGACTGGCTCAAACTCCGCAGCACACACGACACGATCGACCTTCGCATGCTTCCGCGCGCGATCCATTTCGATATCGCGAATCATGAGCACTCGCTCCACGCGTCCGTCTGCGCGCGGGAGCAACAGCAGCGCGGTGGGATCGCCCACTTTGAAGCGAATCGCCCGATAGAGCGAGAGATTCGTTGTGGGAAGACCCGCCATCACGGTCGCGCTGCGCTGCGTCATGCGTTCAAGGTAACGGACAAACTCAGCGCGTGAGTTTGCGATACTTCAATCGGTGCGGCTGGTCTGCTTCCACGCCCAAGCGTCGATGTCGCTCTTCTTCGTAGCTCGACCAATTGCCGTTGTGGAAGTGCACGCGAGCATCGCCTTCAAACGCAATGATGTGCGTTGCGAGTCGATCGAGGAACCAACGATCGTGGCTGATGATGACCGCAGTGCCGACGAAGTTCTCAAGCGCTTCTTCGAGACCGCGCATCACGTTCACATCAAGATCGTTGGTTGGCTCATCGAGCAGAATGACATTCGATCCTTGGCGCAAGAGTCGCGCGAGATGCACGCGATTGCGTTCACCGCCCGAGAGTGTGTCGACCATCTTCTGTTGATCAGTTCCCGAGAATCCGAAGCGCGCGACATACGAGCGGCTATTCACTTTCACTGCACCGAGCTTGATGTCCTCGCTGCCATCCGTGATCGCTTCCCACACATTCTTCCCCGCAGGCAGCGAGTCGCGCGTTTGCTCGACGTACGAAAGTGTGACGGTGTCGCCGACTTTGAACGATCCTGCATCGGGACTTTCGAGCCCCGTGATCATCCTGAAGAGCGTCGTCTTGCCCGCGCCATTGGGACCGATGATGCCAACGATCGCGCCAGGCGGAATCGTGAAGTTCGCGTTCTCCAACAGCAGCGTGTCGCCGTATGCCTTTGAGACACCCTTCGCTTCGATGACGAGATCTCCAAGCCGTGGGCCTGGCGGAATGTAAATCTCGATGTCCTTCGCGCGCTTCTCTTGGTCCTCGTTCAACATCTTCTCATAGGACGCCAACCGCGCCTTCGACTTCGCCTGCCGTCCCTTCGGATTTTGTCGAACCCACTCAAGCTCGCGGTTGAGCACGCGCTGACGCACGGTCTCTTGTTTTTCCTCTAGTTTTAAGCGCTTTGCCTTCTGCTCAAGCCAACCGGTGTAGTTGCCCTTGTGGGGAATGCCGATGCCGCGATCGAGTTCGAGAATCCATCCCGCGACGTTGTCGAGGAAGTATCGATCGTGGGTGACTGCAATGACCGTGCCTGCATATCGCTTGAGATGCTGCTCGAGCCAGTTGACGCTCTCGGCATCAAGGTGGTTCGTGGGCTCATCGAGCAGAAGCACATCGGGATTCGAAAGCAACAAACGACACAGCGCCACGCGTCGGCGCTCTCCACCAGAGAGCGTGTCGCAGGTTGCTTCTTTCGGCGGACAACGAAGCGCGTCCATCGCCATTTCAAGTTGGCTATCGAGCGTCCATGCGTCAATCGAATCAAGTTTCTCTTGGAGATTTCCAACGCGATCAAGCGTCTTCTCCATCTCGGAAGCATTGAGATTCGGATCGCAAAGTTTCTCGTTGAGACGGTCGTACTCGTCCATCAACTTCGTCACTTCAGCCGCGCCTTCGCGCACGACTTCATCCACTGTGCGCGTCTCGTGCTTCAGCGGCTCTTGTTCAAGGAAACCAACGCGGAAGCCCGCAGCCATTTCCACTTTGCCTTCAAACTCTTTGTCTTCGCCCGCAAGAATGCGCAAGAGCGTTGACTTGCCTGATCCATTCAGACCAAGCACGCCAATCTTCGCGCCGTAGTAGTACGAGAGACAGATCCCCTTGAGGATGTCCTTCTGATTGATGCGCTTCGTGACATCAAGCATCGTGTAGATGACGCGTTGCGATGCGGGTACGTTGGTTGCCATTGCGAAACTTGATCTCTCGTAAAAACTCTGGGATGCGACCTGAAGGGAGGCAATCCTACGAAGCAACCGCACGCGGCGCAGCGCAATTACGTCGCAATTCCAAGGAGAAATCAGAAGGCCACAACATGCGACTTCCTCACTTGCTCAGGCGCGCGCAGTCTGCTATCCTCACTCACTGCGGGGTAGAGCAGTTGGTAGCTCGTCGGGCTCATAACCCGGAGGTCGCAGGTTCAAGTCCTGCCCCCGCTACTTCAGTCGAAACGGCGCGGCACATGTTGCCGCGCCGTTCCCATTTTTGGGTGCCTCCTCCCCATGATCTAAGTTTAGACTTTTTGTCTAAGATGATTTGACTTTTCGTCGAGATTAGACAAGATGTCTATGTGCGGATCATCAGCCTCAAACTGCTGAAGGAGTTCTGGACGAAGCATCCCGACGCACAAGAGCCTCTTCGGGACTGGTACACCGCGGCACTCTTCTGCGAGTGGAAAAGCCTGCACGATGCACGAACGATGTTCCCGCATGCGGATGCGGTTCGAACAGCGAACAACGAGGTGCTTACCGTCTTCAACATCGGTGGAAACAAGTACCGACTCATCGCTCGCATTCGATACGACTACCAGCTGATCAACATCCGATGTGTCCTGACGCACGCGGAATACAACAGAGAAAAATGGAAGGAATAACGCACATGCCAGCGACAAAGCACAATCACAAGAGCAAGCTGCCCGGCCGTTTCGAAGAATTGGTGCGCATGATGCCTCCTCAGGCCATCGTCGACGACACGCACTGCGAGAACACGACTGAGATAATCGACCGTCTCATGGCGAGTGGCAAACTCACGCAAGGCCAGGAGAGCTACATGGAAACACTCGTGCAACTCGTGCAGTCGTACGAGGCATCGCACCACTCGCTCGACACTCGCAAGGGAATACCCGCGCTCAAACATCTCCTCGTACAGAGCAGCATGAACGCTTCAGATCTTGCGCGGCTGCTCGGCGTCCATGCGAGCATGGGGTCGAAGATTCTGAAGTGCGAACGCGCACTCACCGTGGATCATATTAAGATGCTCTCCACTCGGTTCAAGGTGCGCGCTGAGCTGTTTATGGATTGAGCGCGGCAAATCATTCCTTCCATGCACACACGAGACGACAACTGCAAACTAGAAGTCATCTGCGGACCGATGTTCGCGGGGAAGACAACTGAACTATTGCGGCGGATTGAGCATGCGCGCGAGGCTGGCGAGAGAGTGCTCGTCGTGAAGCCAACGCTTGACACGCGATATGCGGCGCATGAACTTGTGACGCACACGAATGTACGCGTCGCGGCGATTGGGATTTCGCACGTGAACGAAGTCGCGCAGCACGCGCAGGACTTTGACACGATCGCGATCGATGAACTGCACTTCTTCGGCGGCGAGGCGACTGCGGCGATCGAGCGATTGCGAGCGAATGGTCAACGCGTCATCGTTGCTGGCTGTGACATCGATCACTTCGGCGAACCGTTCGCCCCATTTGATGTACTCATTCCACTTGCGACGGAGGTGCTGCGTTTGTCGGGATCGTGCGCTCGATGCGGCGCGCCTTCGACGCATAGTGAGCGACTCGTCGCCAACAGCAGTCGCATCATCGTTGGCGGCATCGGTGATTTCGAAGCGACCTGCGCGCGATGCTTCAGACCGATGGCGCGTTGAGCGCATCGTTCACGACGATGAAGTGCGCACTCGAGCGATAAGCGGCGGCGTGTAGCGCGAAGGTTGGCTCTGCGACGTGATAGAAAAAGTGCTCGAGATACTCACGAGTCCACGGGCGATCCCCTGCTGCTTCGCGCGCTGCAGCTCTTGACCATCTCGTCGGCTGCGATGCTTCAACAAAGACTGCGATATCAAGATGCGCGCGCGGCAGAGCATGCAGCGCGTGCAAACCTTCAACCACCACCACGCGCGCTGGCTCGATCCGTTGCATTCCTTCGCGACGATGCGATTCGAAACTCCACACAGGAGCGTCCGTCGCGCATCCAGCACGCAGCGCAGCGATGTTTCGCGCGAGAGCTTCAAGATCAGATGACTCCGCGAGATCCCGCAGTGCTTCAGGAGTCTCGTCGTAGTTAGGAAGATAGTGATCGGTACTCACCACAGTGTCAGAGAGCCTCCGCGCAAGCGTCGACTTCCCCGCAGCAACGCTCCCCGTCACACCAATCATCACGCGATCGCCGAAGGCACGCGATGCAGCGAGAATCACATCCGCCGCCTCATGCCAATGCAAGGCCCGCGGAGTCGAAGAAGCGCGTTCGCTCGTCATCCGAGCACCATACGCTCTCGCAGCGTGCACGCAGTTTCGTATGCTGCCCAGCGAGGCACACGAACCCCCCTATGCAGCAATTCACTGGTCTTCTCGGCGTTCTCGCGATTCTCGTCATCGGCTACGCGCTCTCCACGAATCGCCGCGCGATCCGTTGGCGCACGATCATCGCGGGGTTGCTCCTCGAAGGCGTCGTCGCGTTGCTCTTCTTACGCTTTCCGCCGGTCGTTCTGGTTTTCGACGGACTCGCGACGATCGTGACCAAAGTTGTGTCCTTCGCAGAAGACGGCACACGATTCATCTTCGGCAATGCAACGGATGCTTCCGCCGCATGGGGCTTCATCTTCGCGATCAAAGTGCTGCCGATCATCATCTTCTTCGCAGCACTCATGGCGGTGCTCTATCACATCGGTGTGATGCAGCGCATCATCGCGGTGTTTGCGCGCGTACTCCAACACACGCTCGGCATCACCGGCATTGAAGCGATGTCGACTGCCGCGAATGTTTTCGTCGGTCAAACCGAAGCGCCGCTCACCATCAAGCCATTCATCGCACGACTCACACAATCGCAACTCATGTGCATCATGGTTGGCGGATTCGCAACGATCGCTGGAAGCGTGATGGGTGCGTACATCGTGATGGTCGGAGGCGACGATGAAGCGATGCGCATCGAAGTCGCGAAACACTTCATGGCAGCAAGCGTGATGTCGTCCGCAGCTGCAATTGTTCTTTCGAAGTTGATGTGCCCAGAAACAGAAACGCCGCCTGATGAGTCCATCGAAGCACTTCGCGAAATGCCGTCCTCCGCGACGAATGTGATGGACGCCGCTGCCGAAGGCGCAACCGACGGGCTCAAACTCGCACTCAATGTTGCGGCGATGCTCATCGCCTTCGTCTCGATTCTCGCGCTGCTGAATTGGCCGCTCACCGCACTCAGCGAAGTGGACACGTGGTGGCTTCCTATCGCAAGTATTCGCGCAGAAATCGGGCTCCCGATTCTGAGCTTCCAAAACATCCTCGGTCTACTTCTTCAACCACTCGCATGGCTGATGGGCGCCGGCGCAGATGCAAGAACGCTCGGCACGCTGATGGGTGAGTCAATCGTCGCCACAGAATTCGTCGCCTACTTCCACCTCTCCAACCTCATCGCAGATGGAGAAATTTCCAAACGCTCCTCGACCATCGCGATCTACACCCTCTGCGGATTTGCAAACCTCCCCTCCATCGCAATCCAAATCGGCGGCCTCGGCGCCCTCGCACCAAGCCGCCGAGGCGACATCGCCAAACTCGGCTTCCGCGCGATGCTTGCAGGCGCGCTTGCGTGTTGGATGACCGGTGCAATCGCAGGCGTCGTGGTGGGCTAAGAGCCGTTTCCAATGCACTCACTCAAGCGCACCACACAATTCGGGACAAGCACACTTCGCGCGCTTTTCTTCCTCTGATGAATGTCAACTCCAATTCGACAGCAGCAACGCAAGATCGGGCGCATTGACGAACGCATCGTGATTGATATCGCACGCTGCACACTGCGTTGAAGCGGCACCCCAATTGGAGAGCAGGATCGCAAGGTCTGCTGCGCTCACGGATGCATCACCATCGAGGTCGCCTAAAATCCCAATAAACACAGTCGCGAATTGCTGACCTGACACACTTCCCAAGTTCGGCGCGACACCAAGATCCGCGCTTCGTGGAGCAAGTCCGGGCAACCACTGATTTGAAAGCGCGCCGTTCGTACGCTCGATGCACGCGCTAACACCGATCAGTCCGTTGAAGCCACTCGCGAGACCGAGGTCGCTCAAGGGAATCCAACATTCAACGCCCTTCGTCGCTGTTGCAGCGCCCGCAACACTCGACGCGGTGATGCCTGCGCTGTTGGTATTGTCAAACGCGATCTCGACGCCGCTTGCATTCGTGCCACCGGCAAGTACACCGCGACCGGAGTTCAATCCGACCCAACCCAGAAACGTCTTCGTCGCAAGCGCGGGCGCGCGCGGCAACGTCACTCGATCAACGTAGACATTCGAATTCACCGTGTTGACGTAGTACAACGCGTCGGGCGAAAAACTCGCATCAAAGGTAGTGCCATCAAGGAGCGGAATGCCACCTGGCGGTGACGGAAGATGCGCGGTGACGAGTCGATTCTGCCCAGTACGGGCACTCGGATCCACATCGATGAAGAGCGCCAACGCAGTTCCATCTTGCGGAAGATTTCCGCTGACCGACACTCGCAGCGCGTCGCCATCTTTGCGCACGAACAGTTGATTGAGTTCACCAGTGTTGTCTGCAAACGACGACACGCACGTCTGACTCGCAACCAACGCTTGCACTGTCGCATCCGTTGGAATCGCGCGGCCATCGATATCAAGATGCGCAGTACTTACTGGCGGCGTGATCGATGCGCTCGCGATAAACCATCCACGCGCGCCTATCGAAATCGGA
>Ga0209553_1000177_pt1 | contig 32557 bp, 19 predicted proteins | sample LauGreFBDMM110DN_2_FD_188217 | JGI IMG/M metagenome (GOLD analysis project Ga0209553, IMG submission 188217) | Freshwater lake microbial communities from Lake Michigan, USA - Fa13.BD.MM110.DN (SPAdes) (version 2) | ecosystem: Environmental > Aquatic > Freshwater > Lake | place: Lake Michigan...
CAGAAAAGGACCCACGATTTAACGTAAGTCCTTGATTTTCATGTAGCGAGACCGGGATTTGAACCCGGGACCTCAGGGTTATGAAGACAACGAATATTATACAAGTATACCATTTTCAATTAGTTAAGATTGTTGTTAATGGATAGTTTATTGATTGAAATATATTTTTTAAGATTCATTTTTATAATGAATTTCAGAAAGCTCACGTAATGTTGTTGCAGCCATTTCTGGGGTAATATCTCTTTGCGGATTTGCCAGCATTTCATAACCAACCATAAATTTTTTTACACTAGCCGACCTTAATAATGGAGGATAAAAATGCATATGCCAATGCCATTCCTCATGCAAGCCATCATTAACCGGTCGTTGATGCATGCCTGCAGAGTAGGGAAATGATGTATTAAAAATATTGTCGTACTTAATAGTCAAACTTTTCAAAATCGCGGCAAGAGATTTTTTCTCTTTTTCTGTAAACTGCCCAATATCGGTAACATGTCGTTTACTAATAATCATTGTTTCATATGGCCAAACTGCCCAAAATGGTACAACCACTAAAAAATGTTCATCCTCTAATACAATTCTTTCTTGTTGTTCAATTTCAATTTTTACATAATCAGATAATAAACTTTTTCGATGCATTTCATAATATTTCTTTTGTTGTTTGGTTTCCTTCTCTATTTCTACCGGTATTGAAGAAGATGCCCAAATTTGCCCATGAGGATGTTGGTTACTGCACCCCATAACATCGCCTTTGTTTTCAAATATTTGAATATATTTAATCCATTCATTTTTGGATATTTCATGAAATTCATTTTGCCAAACTGTGATCACTTTTTCAATATCAGATTCCCCCATTAAAGGCAGGGTTAAACTGTGATTAGGTGAAAAACAAATGACTTTACAAATACCGCTTTCACTTTTTGCAACCAATAAATTGTTTTTATTGATGTCGCCTGATGGCGCATCTTTCATTAAAGCTGAAAAATCATTGGTAAAAACAAAAGTTTCTTTATAAGAAGGATTTTCACTTCCATCTGAACGAACATTTCCTGAGCATAAATAGCATTTTTCATCATATTCAGGTCTATTATCCATAGGCACTGTTTCTATCTTACCTTGCCAAGGTCTTTTTGCACGATTTGGAGAAACCAATACCCATTCTCCTGTTAATATATTTTGCCTTTTATGAGGGTGTTCCTTAATTTCAAACATATTATTCTATTATTTCTGTTCCGCTAGCAATGGTAACAACATAACAGCTCAGTGGTAATGACATTGCTTCTTCGTAATGTGGTTTTATTATTGATATTAGTTCTTCTACTTCTGTTTCCTTTACCAAATTAATGGTACAACCACCAAAACCGCCTCCCATCATTCTACTTCCAACTACAGCATTATTTTTCTTTGTAGCATTCACTAAAAAATCTAACTCTTTGCAGCTGACCTCGTACTTATGGCTTAACCCATAATGGGTTTCGTACATTTTGGATCCTAACGCATTTATATCAACATTTTCTAAATCAATGCATGCTTGGTGCAACCTGCTTATTTCTTCTACAACAAATTCAGCTCTTTGATAAGCCAATGAATCATTATTTAAAACATGTTCTTTGAGCATATCTATAGTAACATCACGTAATGAATTTACAGCGGTATATGAAGCTTTTATCAATTCAACTGCTTTTAAACATTCTAGTCTTCTTGAATTATATTCAGAAGATGCAAGCGAATGTTTTACATTGGTATTTAACAAAATAATTTTTAAGCCTTCGAGTTTAAAAGGAATATATTCATAATCCAATGTTTTACAATCAAGTTTAATTACATGGTCCTTTTTCCCCATCATAGAAGCGAACTGGTCCATAATTCCACACATAACCCCTGCATACTCATGCTCAGCTTTTTGTGCCATGTTAATCATGGTTATTCTATCCAAATTTGTTTGTAATAATTCATTTAAAGCAAAAGTGGTAGCACACTCAATTGCCGCAGAAGAGGATAGTCCTGCTCCTATTGGAACTTCACTCATTAGAACAGCATTAAAACCTTTTACTGTAATACTTTTTTTTATAAATTGAGCAACAACACCTAAAATAAAATTAGGCCAAATAATATCTCCAATAGGCCTGAGGTCTTTAATTTGAATCTGAAATTTTTCATTTAGATCCAATGCCACTAAATGAATTTCATCATCATCTCTCAATGATATTGCCAAATAAGCGGCTTTATCAATTGCTGCAGGCAAGACAAATCCATTGTTATAGTCCGTATGTTCACCAATAATATTTACTCTACCTGGAGATTTTATAACCAACGGTTCTATTCCAAATAATTGAACAAACTGTTTTCTTAATTCTTTAATATTCATTTTAAAACCAACTATTTTAATTGTTACTTAGCAAATGTTTACAATTTGCTTATTTCTACTTCAGAACCGAAAATCGGTAAATCGTTTTTGCTTCATATGTATCTTTAGGATCTAGAATAATTGTTGGAAATATCTTACTATCAGATGAATATGGGTACCCTTGTGTTTCTAAAGCAAAGGATTCACGATAATTTATTGGCTTTCCCATTTTTCCAATATCCAATCCTTTAAAAAAATTGGCACTGAAAAAATGAACACAAGGTTCGGTTGTTAATACTTCCATTTTTCTTCCGCTTTTTGGATCTACGACCGTAGCTGCTAAAGTCATTTGAGCTTTCCGTATTTTATTCAGCACAAAATGATGATCAAAGCCACCTGCAATGTTCAACTGCTCGTTTTTATCTTGTAGACTCAACCCTATACCAATTTGTTTTTCAATTCTAAAATCAAACGGTGTCGAATCTACTTTATAATTTTTACCAATTGCGATTTTATCAATATTTATCGGACAGATATAATCAGCATCAATGAAAAGTAAATGTTCATAAATTGGGCCACTGCCCTCTCCAGCTAAATTAAAAAAAGCATGATTTGTTACGTTTACAGCTGTATGCTTATCTGTTGTTGCCTTGTATTCAATTGAAAGTTCATTTTTTTTATTTAAAGAATAGGCTACTTCTACCATAACATTTCCAGGATATCCCATTTCACCATCTACAGAAAGAAAGCTTAACACCAAAGCAGTATCATTAAAGGATTTGACATTCCAAACCTGATTATGAAAACCATTTATACCTCCATGCAGCTGGGTTGAACCAGCATTTAAATTCAATGAATAATTCATGTCTCCAATTACCAAACTCCCATTATTAATTCTACCAGCAACTCTTCCAATGGTCGCACCATGATAAATACCAGTGGCTTTAAGATAATCATCAATACTTTTAAACCCTATGACAACGTCGGCCATATCACCATTTTTAGCAGGTGCAAGTAAGCTTACAATCCTCCCACCATAATTAGTAATGGCTGTACTTATATCCCCATTTTTTAAAAAATATAAATCAACATTTTTATCGTTTATTTTTTTTTGAAAGTTTGCTGCTTTTAATAGCACCGTATTTTTAAAATTCAAACTCTGTCCATTTACATTGAAATAGAATAAAAAAGTAGTAATAAATAAAACGATATTATTTTTAAAATGCCTCATGCTTAATTCACTTACTTCAATTCTAATTTTTCAACATTATTATAGCCTTTCCCTCGAATTAATTCGAAGTGTTTAATCATTTCTTTTAAACGCTTTGATTCTTTTTTTGCCAGATTATTTTTTTGTCCAATATCCTCCTTCAAATTATACAATTGGTATTCTTTAGCATTACCCAATTCAATATTAACTTCTTCAAGAATGGCATCTCCTGAATATGGTGGAATCATTAACCAATCACCATTACGAAAAGCAGTTTTGGTATTGGCTTCTATAATGAGGTTTTTTCTCCCTTTATTTGTTCTTCCTAAAAAAACGTCTAGTAAATTTCGACTATCGGTTATGGATACTTTTTCATCAACAAGTGCTGCAAGAGAAGCAATCAAATCAATTTGACAAACCAATGCATCAGAAACTGCTGGAGTAATTTTACCTTTCCAGTAGGTAAAAAATGGTACGCGCGTTCCTGCTTCAAGTAAACTGTACTTGCCTCCTCTAAGAGGTCCATTAGGATTATGACTACCTGATTTTTCAGCAGCTTGATCATTGTATCCATCATTTAATACGGGGCCATTATCACTAGAAAAAACTATTAAAGTATTTTCTAAAATACCTTCAGCTTTCAAGGTTTTAATAATCTCTCCAACACACCAATCGGCTTCAAGTATGACATCTCCACGTGGGCCTAAACCCGATTTGCCTTCAAACCTAGGATGAGGTGTACGGGGAACATGCGGTTGATTCATGGCATAATACAGGAAAAATGGATTTTCATCGTGAGATATGATAAAGGATTTTGCTTTTTCAAGAAAATGGTCAGCAATATCTTCATCTTTCCAATTTGCACTTGTACCCCCTTTGACAAAACCTATTCGGGGAATGCCATTCACAATTGAACTATTATGTCCATGATGCCATTTCATTTTCAATAACTCCGGATTAGACTTTCCAGTAGGTTCTCCTTCAAAGTTTTTTTCGTAATCAACAGCAATAAAATCATTAGCGCTTAAGCCATCCACAAACCCATTATTTATATATACGGTCGGTACGCGGTCTTGTGTAGCAGCCATTATATAAGCATAATCAAATCCAACCTCATTCGGTCCAGGAGTTATTTTTTTATTCCAATCAACAATTCCTGTACCTAAACCAAGATGCCATTTGCCTATAACTGCAGTTTTATACCCTGTTTGTTTTAACATTTTTGGCAGGGTTTGCTGTTCTGTACCAATCAATAATGGCGCTGAACCAGGCAATATTTTTGCATCTTTGTTGCGCCAAGGATAAACACCAGTGAGCAAGGCATACCGGCTAGGTGTGCATGTTGCAGAAGATGCGTAGCCATTTGTGAATCTCACTCCGCCTTTGGCCAGCATGTCTATATTAGGTGTTTTTATGGCCGTAGCACCATAGCAACCCAAGTCTCCATAACCCAAATCATCAAGATATATAACTATAACATTAGGCCTGCTCTTTAGTTTGGACGATTTGTTTTGTGAAAATCCCGTTGTAATAAAAATAAACAACAGAAGAAACAAAGTATTAAATGTTCTCATTATTTACCCTTTCGGTTTAGTTTTTTTATTTTTTTTAATTAGCGGAAACAGTTCTGACTCAATATGGGCTGATTTAGCCATCTTAATAAAATCATCTTTAAGTTGTGGCATTATAGATGCCAGGTCATTTTTTTCAAATGGGTCTTTTGATAAATTATAAATTTGAACTGATGGGTATTGAACATCACTTTCATATTTTATAACTGCCTTCATATCACCTTTTCGTATACCAACTGATTGATCGCGTTCCCAATAGAGATATTCATGCGCAACTTGCTCCTTTGGTTTTCCCAATAATGTTGGAAGGAATGAAATACCATCAATCTTTTCCGGATTTTTTACATTGAGAATTTCAGCACAGGTAGGTAAAAAATCCCAAAAAGCAGAAATATGAGTTGATGTTGACCCGGGTTTTATTTTATCTTTCCAGTAAGCAATCAATGGAGTTTTTATACCCCCTTCGTATACTTCACTTTTCCTTCCGTGCAATTGTCCGCCGGTATGAAGATAATTATCCTCTTCAGAATTGAGTGCAGTTCCATTGTCGCTTGAGAAGATAATCAAAGTGTTATCCAATAGGTTAAGCTTTTTTAGTTTAGCTATAATTTCTCCTACCTCAGTATCAAGACGAGAAGTTAATGCTGCATATTTTGGTACTGAAAATTCCTCTGAGTTTGCCACACCTGCCTTTATCCCCGTTTTTTTTGCATAATATGCTAAAACCGAATCATCGGACTGATGATAAGGTGCATGTGGCAATGTTGGTGCGAAATATAGGAAAAAGGGATTATTTTTATTTTTTTCAATGAAATTCAATGCTTCATCCTTTATCGTATTGGCACTATAAACCGAAAAAGGAGTTTTAATATTCTGAAAAATTGTAACTGAATCATCATTGCTGCGCATGTAATGTGTGAAATAATCATGCGCATGCCGTTGACAATTGTAACCGTAAAACTGATCAAAGCCTTGTTTATTTGGTGAACCCTCTGAGCCAGGATAGCCCAAGCCCCATTTACCAAATGCTCCGGTTTTATAACCTGCACCCTTTAACAGTTCTCCAACTGTTACTTCGCTTGTTGGTATGGGTACATTTCCTTCGAAAGGAAGAGGTTTGTTGTCCCTTATCCACGCGTGTCCAGTGTGCTTTCCTGTCATCAGAGACCCACGAGAGGGAGCACAAATATTTGAACCACTATAATGGTTCGTAAATTTAATTCCCCCTTTTGCCAACCTATCGATATTGGGAGTTTCAATCACTTTCCCTCCGTAACAACCAAGTTCAAAATAACCCATATCATCAGCCAAAATGTAAATAATATTGGGTTTATTGTTCTTTTTTTCATTTTTTTGACCTTTGGCGTTGTTACAAAACAGAATAATCAACAAACCGGCGAATACTGAAACTAGATTGCAAACTTTCATTACTTGATATTTTTATATTTAATTTTCACCTTCTTTTTCTACCCAATTAAGCGGAATAGGGACAGTAGGTTTCCCAAATTTTTCTAAGAATTTTTTGTACATATCATAATATTTTTCTTTGTACATTTTCTTCATTTTTTCTTCCCTTATCTGGGGATAATAATCAAATATGTCCCCCATCCCTAAAGCCCTTGGGTCTTTTTGATTCGTTAACGCCTTATCCATTGTGGATTTAAGATCTTTTACAATAGAAGCATACAAAGGATCAGCAGCTAAATTATTGATGCAATCGGGATCGATTACCACATCAAACAGTTCATCAGCCGGTCGTTTTCCAAATGCTAGCGAATAATACTTATAATCGGGATCTGTTTCCTTCAGGCCTGTTACATAGGATTTGGTAGGAGAGTCATCCGTATTGTTATATCCGTATTCCGGATCACCTGCTGGCCATCTGTTGGGTTTGTAGTTATGGGCGTAGAAGTATCTATCTGTTCTTATTGCCCTTGAAGGATAACCAACATTAATTTGGTCACCTTCTACCCGTCCCATATCATGGCGTTCTTTACCCACCAATGAAAACTGTCGTTTTTTATCAACTCTTCCAGATTTGTCGGAAAGCAAAAGATTGAGAAAGCTTTTCCCTGTCATTTGTTGGTGAGGTTTCAATTCAGCCGCTTCCATTAATGTAGGAGCAACATCCGGGAAATTTATAAAGTCAGTAACAGTTCTGCCTGGCTTTATCTTATCCCCCCAACGCACTGCAAATGCTACATGAAAATCTTCATCATATATTTGCCCTTTTACACGGGGAAATGGCATACCCTGATCAGATGTTACGATGATGATGGTATTATCGAGTAGGCCGCGTTTAGACAAGGCGTCAAGTGCTTTCCCAATCATCATATCATGATATTCGACCTCTACACCATAATCAGCCAAGTCCCCTCGCACCAATTCATTATCCGGTAAAAATTCCTGAACACTTACTTTACTCAAATCTTTGCCGGCTTTTTTATAAGAATCCTTTTCGTATTTGCGATGCGCTTCGTGCGTTCCGAACCAAAAACAAAATGGCTTATTTTGATCTCTTGTATCGAGGTATTGCTCAAAATTGGAAGTATAATCCTTATTGCTAATTCCACTGTATGGGGGCTTTAAATTAAAATTATTAAATTCCCAACCCGCAGGATTATGTTCTCCATAATATACTCCAGGGCCCCAACCTTTTCCAGTAAATCCAATAGAATAGCCATTGCTTTCTAGCAATTCTGGATAAAATTTCCATTTAGGCGGCATAACCGGAATATGATTAGCGGCTTCTTCAAGTTGCCAAGAGTAACGACCAGTTAAAAAACAAGCGCGTGAAGGCGAACATTTAGGATTGGAAACATAAGCATTGGTAAACAAAACACCTTCATGAGCGATACGATCGAAATTTGGGGTTTTAATATATTTACTCCCATAAACTCCCATACTAGTTCTTGAAATGTCATCGGCCATAATAACCAAAATATTCGGTCGCTTATTTTGCCCTATTACTGAAACTGACAGAAATAAACCAAATAAAAGAAAAACATATTTTATCTTCTTGGCAGATTGTTTGTTCATTGTATGAAATTTCTATTTAAATAATTTAAATTCCTTTAACCATGATATAAATGATTGTACTTATTTTATCCATTGTCAAAATCTATACTTTTAACTAGGTGTGGGTTTGTTATTCACACTTAATCTTACGTGATATATGCATTACTTATAAAAATCAATGTCATAGATACTGCTGATTTAACTCTTTTTATTCAACTCAATCAAGTGAAATATCGCTATACCGTTACCATTTGTACGGATAAAAATATCAGCGTTATTTTCTCCTCTGTTATTAAAAAAAGGATCCTCCAGAAGAATGGTTTTCTCTTTCCAAATACCTGAATTAGTATTGTTTATTGAAATTGCCTTTTTGTTTTTAGCATCACGCGCATCATACAATAATGTCCATTCAGCAACACCTTCATCAAGCCAAACAATACGAACTTCAATACTTTTTGATTTGCCTAAAAATTTATCATCAACATCAAAATAAATGGCTTTGTTTGTATTATTGGTATTGATTGATCGGGAAAATTGACTGTAAACACTTTCAGGAGGACCCTTATGCCACCAACCAATACTTGTAGATTCAGGATCAATCTGGGTTAAAAATCGGCTATAGTTCCCGGGGGATATTCCCCAACCCACATCATTATAATCCTGACGCTTCCTATTAAGCATGCCATCACCAATGGCTTTTTCGGGGTCACCTTGAATGACTCCAAATGCTTTAAAATCCTCCGCAATTTTTATGTAACGGGAAATATTGTTCTTGGCGGCTTCCCCATATTTGGATACAGGAAAAGCAACTGTATCAGATGCATCCAACCCTTTTTGGAAGGCACAAAAAGCTGATTGAGCATTTGCAGGATCATGTTGTCCTGCATATTTATTGAAAAACTTCAAAGCTGGTTCAAATTGTTTCCCTTCAGACGCTTCTGCAGGTACATTCCACATATCAAGTCCACAGTGCGTAGCAAAAATAGAAGACCAATAAAAAGCCTGTGCTGTATTTTTCGTACTCCAACCATATACGGCCCACTCTCCATCCTGTTCTCCTCTGGAAAAAAAATGTTTACCTCTTTTTTGTACTTCATCCTTAAATTTTTGCCAGTTTTGGAGTCTAAAATTCGTTTCACTGATATGATAACCATGGCTGAACATACCGTTCTTAAGACCAATAACATCAAAATTGTCCAACAACCAGTTGTATTGAATAGTATTATTGGAATCATAATTGACAAGTACCGGCTTGACCATTCTGCCACCTGTATTTTTATCTGTTAAAGCATTTTTTAGAACATCCCATGCTTTGATTCTAAAAGTTCCCCATTGCTCATTTGTAATATTATATTTTGGATCTAGTGGCTTTCCCTTGTACCCTTCGCCATCGCCGGTAGAACCTTCTGCAGACTGAATATAAAGAATGCGTGACTGCAATTCTTTGGGCAATTGTTTTACATATTGGCCAAATGCTGTCAACATGCGATGATAGTACCTTATATAATCCTCGTCTAAATAATGGGGGAATGTTTGGTTGCGCTGTTCTCCTAAGGGATTTGATGTTTTTGTCATTTCCAATTCTGGCACACCATTTTCGTATAACCATTTGGGAGAGTTTGGAGCTACCCAAATCATAATAAATGTATAAAAATCATTCTCCTTGAGTAGTTTCAGTTTTTGCCCAATTTGTTCTTCGAACTTAAAATTTCCTGTGGTGGGTTCTATTTGTGACCATTTTAATATTAATGGAGATCCCTTTATCAAAGGATGACTCTGTTTTGAAACTTTTTCCGGATTCCATCCAGCCCAGCTATAAACACCCCAGCAATTTTCAGGAAAAGGTGTCTGTGCTTGAATTGAAAACCCAAAAAAGCAAAAAAGAAATACTGTTGTTATCAAACCAACAAATTTGTGAACTTTCATTTAATAGATTTTTTGTAAAAGTCTTTTTGCTTTTAATGTATGATCAACATTTCCGGCTTTACCACCTTCCTCACTGTCATTGGCATTATTCTTTCCATTGCTAGGCAATGGAACTGCATCTACTTTAGGTATCAAAGCATGTAGTTGTTCTTTGACTTTTAAAATTTCTTTTTTTGTTGAATTGGCTAAATTATCCCACTCCATCGGGTCATTTTTAATATTATATAATTCCTCAACTATTTCCTTTTTTTTTCGATAAATATAATGCCACTCCTCAGAAATTACGGAATGTGAACCCTTACCATCTGTAGTAACGGTGGGATGCCACGGCAATGTAGTGTTGGCAAGCAATGGGCTGAGGCTTTCGCCATCAATATTATCTTTTTTTGGAAGTTTACATAAATCAATAAGTGTTGGGTAAATATCCATCAGGTTTACATTCCTAAAGCATAACTGTTGCTTAGTCATACCTGGAACATGAACAATAAAAGTAGTCTGTGTTGATTCCTTCCACAACTCTGCTTTTCGAAATCGTAGCTTTTCGCCAAGATGCCAGCCATGGTCACCAAATAGTACAACGATTGTATTATCAGCATACTTACTTTTTTTCAAAGCCTCTAACACTACTCCAACACAATCATCTGCATAAGAAGCCGAAGCCATATAAGCTTGAATTGCTTTTTTGAAAAGTACGGGGTCTTGCTGTACCCACTGAAAATCTACAGATGGACTTGCGTATTGTTCATTATTTTTTGACAAAATATCATCTAAGTCATTTAGTTTGTAGTCCGGTAGCTTGATGGTATCTATATTATATCTATCAAAATATTCTTGTGGCACAAACCAAGGCAAATGCGGTTTGGATATTCCCACTGCCATAAAAAATGGTTTATCATAATCCTGCTTTAATTTATTTTCAAACCATGTGGCTGTTCGGTAGTCTTTGGTTTCTTCTTTGGGTGCTTTTGTTGGTGCCCAAGCAAATTCTGTGCCGCCGCCTACTTTATATCTAGCATCAGTCACAACTTGGCCGTTAATTATTCCTTCATTTCTGGAATACAATTTTTCTTTTATAATTTCAGATGAACCATTTTCCAATTCCCATTCGTCAAATGCCCATTGTCCATGGTCAACACCATTTTCAGTTAAATGCTTGTGAAATATTTTACCTTTTGAAATAGTTAAATACCCATTTTTTGAAAAATACTCTGGTAGGGTTGCATTCTCCTGAACGAGTATAGAATTAAGCATATTGTTACCATTCCCATAAGCACCTGTTTTTGAAGGCATAAAACCTGAAAGCAAGGCCGAACGTGAAGGGCAACAGACCGGGCCAGCACAACTTGTATTCCGAAACACAACAGATTGCTTTGCTAATTTATCCATGTTGGGTGTTAGCATTTGTGGATTGCCCCCCATGGCACCCACCCAATCATTTAAGTCATCTACAGCAATTAATATAATATTAGGTCGATCACTTTTTTGAGCATAACTATGTGCGCTTAATATCAACAGGTTAAAAACGAGAATAACTAAGATTTGCTTCATTTTCATATATTTATTATCTTATGACTTCCACTTCAATACCATTAAAAATATCATCTATTTTATCAGTATTTAACAAAACAAAATCCGATTGAAATTCACCATGATGCTTTAACGGCATATCTGCTACATCTACTGTTACTGATTTCCATTTATTATCTCCTGTCCCCTTAACCTCAATAGCAGATCTTAACTTTTGGCCATCATTATACTTCAAAGCCCAAGTAGAACCAGCATTTTTATCAAGCCATGTTATGGTAAATTTTAAATTTTTAGGTTTCCCATTTACAAACATTTCTTCATCGAATGTGAAATACATCGTATTTTTTCCAGTAGCATTTTCAAAAGAACGAGCAAATCGATCATATTTTGATGACTTTTCATCTATATTACCCCTTACCCGAAATAGTCCTATAGAGGTTTCATCGGCATTTATTTGCGTCAAAAACCTTTCATAATTACCTTCTTGAATATCCCATCCCACGTCATTATAACCTGTTTGAACATCTCGTTGCGCAACTTGTCCTAATGCAACTGATTTTACATCATCAATCTTCGCTCCTCTTGATGCATACGCTGCACAAATTTTCGAGTACCTATCACTATTTTTCTCAGTTGCCTTACCGAAAGTAACTTCAGGAAATTTGGTGGTATTTGACGCATTCAATCCTTCATGAAAAACAGAATAAGCAAACTGTGCAGTTTGAGGGTATACTTGCTGAGCATACTTATTGTACATTTTATAAATCTGTCGTATTTCATCGTGTTCAACAGCATATTTTACTGCACTTTTAGAAAGATTTGTTGTAGATAAACCAACATTCAATCCACTAAGAACAGCCCAGTAAAACCCGATTTCAGGATTTAAAATGAAATACCCTTTTTGCCAACTTTGATCCATTTCAGATGCCGAGAAAAGTTTTAATCCTTTAGGATTCACTAAATATTTATACCATTTTTCTTTGTAGCTTTTTTCATCCGATAAATGATGCCCTCGATTGTATGCACCGCCTTTTATTCCAAATCCAATGGCTGGATCTATTTTTGTCATAATCCAATCGAATTCTTTAGAATTTTTTTCTGGATCCACTCTGTTGAATGTAAGTGCTATTTTATGGTCGGCAACATCGTTAAAATATCTCTTATATTCATTGAACGCTTCTAACCTAAAGTCTAACCATTCTTTTTGTGAAATCGAATATTGTTCATCTACTGGTTTGCCTTTAAAGGGTTCTTCATCACCAGTTGCCCCTGTTTTGACTTGTACAAAGGCTATACACTTGAATTTTTCACTCGGTTGATTTCGTAAAAAGAGTGAGAATTGCTTGATCAATTCAAAATAATATTTCTTATAATTTTCGTTTAAATAATATGGATAATTTGGAAATTTATCATGCTTACCAGGCTTATTATCTTTTACTTTTACCAAAGGCACTCCGTTCTTATATAACCATTCGGGAGAATCTGGTCCTACTCCGATACTGAGTTTTACCAATTTATTATATTTTAGAGCATTATCCAGGGTTCTTTGAATACTAGAGAAATCAAAATCATTTGGAGAAACGCCTTGAATATTATCCCATTGATCTCCTCCCTCAATCCCCATTATATAATCGAATTTAGGATTCTCATAATCAGCAATGCCATCACCACGGTCCCAAACTCCGTATGAATTGCTAGGCAATGCTACCCGCTGTGCTACTACATTATTTTGATATATTAAAACTAAAAATAGTAATAAATATTTACATCGTCCTATTCTACACATGTTTTTAATTATTTTGATTAATGGTTGAAAATAAGTTTTAAATCAGCATTTACCAACCAGGATTTTGTGGAAGCAATCCAGGGTTTGTCATCAAATCACTTACAGGAATAGGGAAATATTTATATTTTGCAGCAGAAAGAGTGGGACGATAACGCTGAACGATATTTAACCTTTGATAATCAAACCATAGTTGAATTTCGAAACAAAGTTCTCTCCTTCTTTCTGAAATAATTAATTCCATCAAGTCCCCTGAAGGAAGTACCCTTCCCAATCCTGCCCTTTCTCTGACATCTGCAACTCTCTGTTTTGCATTGGCGATATCACCAAGCGCATTTAGAGACTCAGCATACATTAGTAAAAGATCTGAATAGCGTAAAATAGGTATATCATCCCCAAAACGTCCTTTATCAGCCGCAGAGGTTTTAAAGATATACGTTGTGGGTTGCATAGGTATATTATCAGCTGACAATTGATAATCACTCCAATATTTTTTGAATGTCAGTGTTTTTATCCCTGCTGGATACAATACCCTAACATTACTCTTATTTATATATTCAAGAAAAAATGTAACAGCCCTTCGCTTATCTGAAACTGTAAATTCGTTTAAAAATGCGGATGTAGATTTTAGTGTACCAACTTCAGTTGTTAAAATACCTGTTCCTTTTACAGCTGTCATACCAGCCAAAGAATTTCCTAATTTTAAATCAGAGGCTTCTATGAACTTTACAGAAAATATATCTTCTTTACCGTTCTCATTCACTTCTTTAAAGATATCCGAATAATCGGTTATTAAGCCATAGTCATGCCCTCCAGCATAAATAGAAGCACACAAGACCCTCGCCTTTGTGTACATGTCATTTCTATCAAAAGCATTATCATATAAATTAGCATTTGAAGCAATAGAAGATGCAATAGTAAGGTAAACTTTTGCCAATAACGCTTGGGCAGCTCCCTTTGTTGCTCTGCCACGCTCATACCCTTTATAGTCGTTGACCAAATTACCCGTACCAGAATTTCCATATGCAGCATATTGTTTCCAGGTTGGCAGATCAACAGCAGCACTTTCTAAATCTTTGATTATTTGTTTATACACCAGGCTTTGACTAACTTTTGCAGGATAGGCTCCCTCAATGGTTTCTACTCCATCATTCAATGGTATATCACCCCACATCCTCACAAGATTGAAGTAGCATAGTGATCTTACATATTTTGCTTCTGCAATGATTCTTTTGTAGGATATTTCGTTGACATTTTCTTTTTTTAATAATTTAATCAGCATACTGGCCCTATTAACACAAACCCACATTCTATCCCATACTTTTTTTATATCCGCCAGATCTTTAGCTGAATAATTCATCCCCTCAAATCCGGGACTGAATGATACGGTGCCTGTTGGTGCTTCCAACATTGAAAAAAATGTATAGTCGTTTGCGTATGAAAAATAGGCATCCCTTAATCCGGCATACACGCCATTTAGGGCAGAAATACCCTGTTGTTCGTTCATGTAGAAATTTGTCGGTTGCGAAGAGCTAAATACCTCTTCAACTAAATACTTCTTGCATGCCGATAATGAGCATACAATAAATAGTAATGCAACTAAATATTTAGCATTTCTCATCTTTAAAAGTTTAAGTTTAAACCAAATGTGTATGCTATGGGTCTAGGATAACCAAAGTTATCATATGCCAAAATGCTTGAACTTTGATTGGTTGCCCAACCACCCGGTTCAGGCTGATTATTTTCCGGATCAGTGCCTCTATATTTAGTGATCAAGAATGCATTTTGAACACTTCCAAATATGGAAAAGGTCTTTATTCCTTTCATATTCTTTCGTGGAAAGTTATAAGACAATGCAATATTTTCAAACCTTATAAAACTGCCATCTTCAATATTTGTAAGATTTGCAGATAAACCATTCGTGGCTGTAGAACCAAGTTTTGGCACACTAGTATTTTGATTTTCGGGTGTCCATCTGTTTAACACCCTGGTAGAAAATGATGTTGCTTCTCCATATGGTTCATCATATTTATTGGTGTTAAATAACGATGTATTCATTAGCTGCACATTAGAGGAATTATACACCTCCTTACCAATAACAGAATTGACAAAAATATTTAAAGCCCAATTTTTATAAGTAAGATCGACGCCCATACCAATGGTAAAATCGGGATGAGGGGATCCAATTGCTGTTCGATCGGATAAATTGATAACCCCATCACCATTGGTATCTGCATACTTAATATCTCCCGGTTTTGCAGTAGGCTGTAACATTGATAATGCCCCCGAAGTAGGGTTTCGAAACGAATAATTATTTATTTCTTCTTGGGTTGAAAATATGCCTAACTGAGGGACTTCCCAAAATACTCCGTAAGCATATCCTTCGCCTACATAGCCAGTATATTTATTTTCATTTATCATTGATCCTTGTCCTAGCCATTTTGTAATTTCATTTTTATATTTTGAAAAAACAATGTTACTTGAGAGTTTAAATTTCTTCCCCTTAATGATATCTCCACTCAAAGAAAATTCAAATCCTGTATTTTTCATATCCCCTCCATTTCTTGTCGAAGAAGCAAAACCTGATACACCTGGCAATGGAAAATCTTTTACCAACAAATCAGATATTTTTTTTACATATACATCCCCATTAAAATTCAATCTGTTCCCCCAGAACCCAATTTCAACTCCTGCATTAAATTGGGTTGAAATCTCCCACTTTAGGTCCGGATTGCTAAAGGTTTCCGGTGCTTCTGCTGCAACAGCTGTATTTCCAAAGGCGTAAGTAGATGTCGATTTTGATAAACCCATATTATAAATAGAACCCTGGGATTGATAAGGAAGGATGCTTGAACTGCCTGACTGCCCGGCACTGAATCGCCATTTCCAGTTAGAGATGATTTTATTATTTGAAAGGAATCTTTCCTTATTCATATCCCAAGCAACTGCTAGACCTGGGAAAAAGGCCCATTTGTTATTGGCTCCAAATTTTGAAGATCCGTCATAACGGCTTGTAAATGTTAAAAAATATTTGTCGTTATATTTAAAATTGGCCCTTCCTAAAAAACCTGCGAGTGTTTCTTTTGACTTAAACGAACTATATCCGGCAGCGGAAGCCCCTGCTGCCAGATTATATGGCCCATATATATCAGAATTAAATTGAGTCACATCTCCCGAATTGACACTGGACCTTTCTTTTTCTGATATTTCTACACCACCAAGCATGGTGATGGCATACTTGCTTTTATTAATGCCGTATGAAAGAATATAATTATTTGTGTACTCCTGAATTTTTAAATGACTAACGTTTGCTTTACCGCTACTTAGACTACCCTCAAGCGTTGTGGATGGCAGATAAAATAGTCTTTCCCTTAATGAATAATTATATTTAAGACTTGTTCTGAAAGTAAGCTTTGGTGTTATTGTGAAATTTGCATAAATATCACTCAGTATTTGGTCAGTTTTATCAATGTCGGTTGAATTATTGAGCCTTGCTATTGGATTCTCAAAGGTTTTGTCGGTTCCAAACATATTGGTGAAATTCAACTTGCCATCCTTATCATAAATTGGAGTGACTGGTGTTACGCCAAAGATGGTTTCTATGGCTTTCTGTCCATCATCCATTTGATTATATATATATTGGGTAGGGAAAACAGAAAATCCAAGCTCTACTTTTTCAGTTGGCTTTATCATGCCATTGATCTTCATGTTGAACCTTCTATAATCCTGATTTTTTATTGCCCCATTGTCTTTTAAAAAATTGATACCCAATCCAAGTGATGATTCTGCTTTTCCATAACTGACATTTATATCATGATTTTGGAGTGTCCATGGCTGTCTTGACTCCTTAATCATATCATACCCTTTTCCCCAGGCGTTGCGATTATTTTCTGGGAATCCTAGTATTTCAACAGTAGGCAAAATTATATCTGGCCGATTTGCTTTCATCTCATAAAAAAGAGTGGCGTATTGAGCTGCGTCAACAACATCAATTTTTCTGGCCATATATTTAGTAGTATAATAAGTTGAATAAGTGGTTAAAACTTGTCCAGCTTTAGGTTTTGTAGTCGTGATTAATACAACACCGTTTGCCCCTCTCGAACCATATATGGAAGTTGAAGCTGCATCTTTTAATATTTCAATGGATTTTACATCTGAGGGGTTTATAAAATTAATATTGTCTATGTATATACCATCAACCACATATAGCGGTTCTCCCGTTCCATTTATTGAACTTAAGCCCCTGATTTTAATGGAATTGGCACCTCCGGGTTCATTGCCAGTTGTTCGAATATACGCTCCAGGAACTTTGCCTACCAGAGCAGATACAATATTTGGGATAGCCTGCTTCCGCAGATCACTTCCCGTTATTTTAGAGATACTTCCTGTTACATCGGACCGACGCACTGATTCATATCCAATTACAACTACTTCATCAATATTTTCTATTTTGAGCTTCAGCACAACATTAAGGAATAACCTGCTGTTTACATCAACAGTTTTATTTTCCATCCCAACAAATGAAAATTTTAATTTGTCTCTTGTCTCAGCCTCAATTGAAAATTCTCCATTGGCAGTTGTTATTGCAGTTGTATTTTTCCCTGCAACTGCTATTGTTACGGAAACCAGTGGAACTTTATTTTCATCAGTAACTTGTCCTTTTATCATTGATTTTTGCGCAGATAAAGAATGATTGAATAAAAGTAAAATCACAAGATTTAAACCCAGTATTAATAGAAGTTTCATTTGATTAAGTAATTTTTAAATACATATGCATCATAAAACTGTTTAGGAATCCTTAATACGGATTTTGAACCATTGCTGATGATTGTAACATTTGTCCATATGGTATTGGACGAATAATTTGTTTAGAATTCCACCTTGAAACCGTACTTGCCATTCCAACAGGAAATATTTCCAGATAGTTATCTCCATCAAATCGGTAAGCCCGGATCATGTCTTTTTTATTCCGATAAACATCTCTTGTTCTTTGGCATTCTCCTATCATCTCTAGCCTCTTTTCATTGAGTACAAGATCAAGTATATTTTTGATGTTATAGCTGTTGGTAGTCCAGTTGGTTATAGTAAAAACCGGAACGCCTGCACGACTTCTTACATAGTTTATATTTTCCAATGCTTTTGCAGTATTCCCTAATTTGGCATATGCCTCTGCCTGAATTAACCGCATTTCTGTTGCCCTTAATACTATTGTAGAGCCAAGATTGTTAATGCCCCCCTGGAAAGAATATTTATTGCAGTTGGTAGATTTGGCATTATACACTGCATCTGCAGAGGATAGTATGGTACCTATTGCAGTTGTATAAGATTTATCAATTAAATTATTGCGTAAATCGGTCGGATATTTATTGAGTAAAGTATAATAATCATTAGAAATCGGCAGATATTGACCGGCCTTAAGTTGATTGTATCCATTGTCAAGACAGAGCGGTAATGTGGTAACAACAGTTCTATACAACATCCAAATGGTTTCACTTGAACTTGAAGCAGTAGAAAAATAATGTTTTGTACCTGACGGCCATTGTGTTCTAACAACAGTGTTATTGCCAAAAAACACATCAGAAGCGGTTATCATTGACGCTTTCCCGGAATTTAAAACCGAATCAGCATAGTTAATCGCATTATTTGCCATTGTAATATCTGGCGTAGCAGGATCCAACATTGAATTGTAAATACGGGCTAAGAGAGCATGTGCCGCTTGCTTTGAAGCTCTTGTTCTATCAGTACCAATGGATTTCAGGTAGAAAGCCGAAATTTTAAGATCCGCAATCATTTGGTTATAAAGTTCATCAATCATAGATCGTTTTGCTTCAGTATTATCATTTGGATCCAATCGTATAGGTAATCCCAAATTACTAATATTCATTTGTGTATATGGCCGAGTGAAGAGATTACTTAGTATAAAATAATTATACGCTCTCAAAAAATATAATTCACCTAGTACATTGTTATTTTCAATATCTGCTCCAAATTTATTTTGAGCTATAACCGTATTACAGGTAAAAATATTTTTATAACAATTGGTCCACAATGGCCATGTTGTAACGCCATTATTATTAACATCTAAAATATTGGTAGTAAAAAGACCAGGCTCTGAATTGTTTACCCTGTTCAATTTTGCAAAATCATCACTTGAATAATTATGATAATCATTATTTGCTTTATCAATACCTGAGCTTAAACTAGAATATATACCTGTACTCAAAAGCTTAACACCTTGCAATGAACTAAAATCTTGTCTCCCCAAACTATCTCCAGGAAAAGTGTCTAACTTCTTAGTGCAATTGGATAAAAGAATTGTGCCAAATATGATTGCTATGAAAGATCTTTTTTTCATTTTATTTATTTTATATAAGTGAAATAAATGTCCGTTTTTTTAATAAGTACTGTCAAATTAGAAAGTGATATTTGTTCCAAAAACTAAACTTTGTTGAATAGGCCTCAATTTATTGTTAACGTTTATCTCTCCACCATATCCCTGAGCTTCTGGAGTTGTATAAATAAATTTGTTGTCAAATACTTTTAGAATCGGGTTATTCAACCTACAAAACAGCGTTACATTTGACATTTTGTACATTTCCAAAAGCGATTTTGGAAGATCATAACTTAACAAAATATAGTTCACTTTCAGAAAATCACCTTTTACCAGATTCATGCCATCTGGTTTATTCGGAACTGTTGCAGATTTTGCATAAACCCCAAAAAAGGGACGGGGGAAATACGCATTATCGCCCGGTTTTTCCCATCTTTTGTCCAAAACTGCTGATGATTGACCTTGAATAACTTTTTCACCATTTCGGAACCATATGTTACTTGTAAGCATTGTATAAAAGTCACCTACATAAGAAACCATCACTTCTAAAGATATCCCTTTGTAAGAAATTTTATTATTAAAGCCACCAGTTACTCGTGGTGCCAAATTTTTAGTTTTATAGGCTATATTCGGATTGGCTTGCCATGTCGTAGTTCCATTTATTTTGCCAGTACTATCAGCAGTATTCCAGGTTGCTAACCCTGTTTGAGGGTCCGCCCCTACATAATCAAAGATGTAAGAAGTATTAAGATTATATCCAACTTTTAAAATTTTATTAAACCTGGCATCAATAATTCCTTTTTCACCTTGACCTGTTAAGGCAAGAACTTCATTGTGATTATAAGCAAGTGATAGATTAGTGTACCATTTGAAATTTTTCTTATTGATTATATTTCCAGAAACCGAAAATTCAAAACCCTTATTTTGGACACTTCCAATATTTTTCCATCCAAGATCAAATCCTGTGCTTGGGTCAAGAGGAACTTGATATAAGATATCTTTATTTTTAGTGTTATATAGATCAAAGGTTAGGTCTATTTTTTTCCATAGCGAAAGATCTATACCAAAATTTGTAGTGAGCGCTTTTTCCCATGTCAAATTAGGATTAGCATATTGAGTGGGTGATGCACCAGCTTGAAAATTGTAATTAGCACCCAGGGAAAATGTTTCAACAGCTGAATAATTGCTAAAATTATCATTGCCTGTCGCTCCATAGCTGACTCTCAACTTAAGGTTTGAAATAGTTTTGAGCATTTCTTTCATAAATTTTTCCCCACTAACAAGCCATCCTGCTGAGCCAGAATAAAAATTGCCATAACGATTCGCACTACCAAACTTAGAAGAACCGTCTCGTCGATAGGATCCAGTAAGAAAATATTTATTAGCAAAAGCATAATTGAACTGTGAAAAATAAGAGAGTCTAAATATTTCAGCTAACCCCCCTTTAACTATGGGAGTTCCTGATGTAGCATTAAGAACACTTATTCCGTTTACAAGCCCTGTATTACTTGCCGAAAATCCATCACTTATCTGTGATTGGTATTCAAAACCAATTTGGCCGTTGAATGTACTTCTACCAAAATACTGATCAAAACTAAGAATCTCATTATTCAATAAGTTTTGACCTGTAGACTGCGCTCTTCCTAAATAAGCATTGGTAATCCCCAAATATCCTGCAAAAGGATCTTGATCATCCGCCCAGGACCTGCCATCGCGATATTCTTTGGTCAAACCTGAGTTATAGCGGTATTGTGTACTAGATGATAGTTTAAGGTTGGATGAGATCTCGTAGGAGAGCGTAATCTGAGGAAGAAGTGTCATTGATTTTTCATTATTTACATTCCCTATCTCCTCATAGGTCAACATGTTTGTTGCTTTAGTACCAATCCAGTCTAATTGTATTTCAGGTAAATATTTCAAAGTGCCATCCGTGTTATAGGGACTATCAAATGGTGCAACCCGAACATTTTCACCAAAAAGAGGAAAATTAGTTTTTCTGAAAGTGGCAAATGTCCTTGTATCAAGTTTCCATTTACTTCCGAACTTAAAACTCAAATTCATTTGTCCAGAAATTTGTTCCTCATCATTGCCCCGCATGGTACCATCAATTTTATTATAATTAAAGCTGATGTATTGAGTTGATTTTTCTGAACCGCCACTGTATGAGAAGCCATGTTTTTGACTGGCACCTTTTGGATATAACACATCCAACCAATTGAAATCAGTGGCTATAACCTGATCTCTTGTTCTGCCCCTCATGATAGAACTCATCCAAAGTGCTTCTGTATTGGTCGGCAAAGGCAGGTAAATATTGTCATTGTTAAATGCTTCTCGATGGTAATCATATAGTTGTTCAGAATTCATCAAACCTTTAAAATTACCCCAAAGTGGTTTGTTGAAACCAGAAGCTGTAGTGATATTGAATATGCCTTTACCCGCTTTGCCTTTTTTGGTCGTTACTACAATAACACCACCAGATGCTTTTGAACCATAAAGCCCTGTTGCACCAGCATCCTTCATAACGGTTATACTTTCAACATCATTTGGATTAAATGCATTAGCAGAAGAAATAACACCGTCTACTACCCAAAGTGGTTCACTACTGGCTGTAATAGATCCCGTACCCCTAATCCGAATAGAAGGTGCTGTACCAGCATCGTAATTATTATCTAATATTGTTAACCCTGCTACTTTCCCTTGAAGTAAATCAACTCCATCCATAGAAGTTGCGGTTGAAGCTGCAAGTTTTTCTCGGTTTAAATTAACGACAGAACTTGATATTTCTGATAATTTTTTGGAGCTATACCCGACGGCAATAACTTCTTCAAGTAATTTTGCATCTTCTTTCAAAATGATATCAATTTGCAACTTCATTCCTACCACAATTTCTTGTTCTTTCATGCCAATAAAGGAAAAAACCAGTTTATCAGTAGGCAATGCATTGATGGTAAATTTTCCATCAATACCTGTAGTCACTCCGATCTTCTTATTTTGAACAACAACCGTGACATCAGCCAAAGATTTTCCTTGCTCATCTTTAACTGAACCAGTTACTATTTTCGATTGCGAATAGGCCTCTGATAAAACACATGAAATTGCTAGCAATGTCAGTAAAATGGATTTTTTAACCCGTATTGATTTTCTCATAATAGCAAGTTTTAGTCTTTAGTTAATCGTTATACTTTTTCTCAATAAGTTGAAGTCCATTCCTTTAACCTTTATTATTATTGAGGTATGATATTTTAAATTATAAATTAATTTTCCAGCAGTTATATTGATTTTTACCCCTGACAGCGCTTCTGATAATTCAGTATTTTGAAGACCCCCAATTACAAATTGTTTGTCTTTCCCCTCCCAATTAAAAAGAGAGAGATACACTCCATCATTGTTTTCCCCTAGCATGACATTAAAGGCATCATTGTTATTTTTACCATGATCCCATAAGTCTAATGGTAAAAATCTTGTAGCTGTTTTTATAGAAAATGCATTTTTAATCAGATTTTTTCTTTCACTTCTTAATGTAAGCAAATTATCACTGTTTATTTTGATCCCACCATATAAGGATACATAATCACCCCACATTTTAGCCTCATTATACGTTGTATTTCCGCCGAATTTATCTTCGCCCCAAGCCCTAGAGGGTTCTTCATCATCTTTATTTCTGACAACTAAATAGTCAGCATCATTCTGAGCCACTATATGATTAAGATAAAAATTTCCTCCATTCTGCAGGCACCTGGTTTTATAATGTTCGAATGTTGGACTAATATCACCACCCGTTCTAATTCCGTCCACGATGCCAATCGTTGGTCCAAAAACAGATGAACAGGCTAAAAAGAACCCGTCACCAATACCTTCTCGCATTGATTTTAACCCCAATCTTGTTCTTTCCATACTTGTAAGATTGTTATCGAAGGCCTTAACAGCAGTTACTTTCTTTATTCCTTTTTTCTCTTTCCCATGTTCAGTTAATATTGTTTCAAGAAGGCCATAACGCATAAAGTCTATCTTGAAATAACTAAATCCCCACTCAGTACGAATTGTACTTAAAACATTTTTCATGTAAGCACATACAGCAGGATTTGAATAATCAAAATAGATATACTGCATGTATGCATCCTTTTTGTCTATGTACTGACAGATTGTTTCACCATCCTGATCTTTTAAAAACCAATCAGGATGTTCTTTATATATATTGGAAGTCTTATCTGCCCTAAAACCATCGAGATGAATTCCCGCTTTGTATCCCTTTGATTTTGAATAATCTGCAATCGCTTTCATCCCTCCCTGTAAATTTTTACGAACACTCAGATAATCCCCTCTTGCTGTCCACCAACCGCCATCAATTTGAATGATATTTACTTTTAAACCATCTGCGTCAATCTGATCGATATTATTAATGATATCTTTTGTGTCGTATACTCTTCCATAATAATCCCAGGTTGACCAACCATTTAATTGGAGGGATTCTTTCGGTTCAATTTTATGCTCATTTGCTATTTCTTCACCATATGCATACAATAAATCCTGCCAGGATTCATTTTTGATTTTTATAATTTTTTCAAAGAGAATGGAACCTCCTGGTTTAATAGGCTTTTTCTCACCAAATGCTTTGATAACTACGTCGTTTTCTTTGTTGTATATGTTAGGTCTAAATATATTCCAGGTAAGTACACCCACTAGTCCATATCTATTTTCATTATACTTTGTCATTAGATACATACCTGATTCGCTCTTATTATCTAATGAATTTGATTGTTTTAAAGGTGTCCTTCCCATACAGGTGCCGCCAAAAACTATTGGCAATTCTGTATCATTTTTCCCTTTTAGATTTAGGGTGATTTCTATAGAATCAATTTTATCAACTTCCTGACCACGATTAATTAATGAGATTTCATAATATTCTTGTCCTTTCTCTCCTTTTTTTAATGAAATTTTTGAAGCGATACTTTTATTTTCAGAGTAAATGATACAATTAATAGGATAAGATTGGGGAAGAGTGTAAAAACAGCTTTCGGCAAGAGATAGAATAAAAAATAAGCTGAGTATTAATTTGGACATTTAAAAGATGGTTCAATGGTTTATTTATCGAAAGTAAAAGTCTATTATTCCTCAGGGATAGCAAAAAAGAGTCAAAAACAGGTGATTTTGTTTCAATTTTAAAAAAATAGTCCCAGGATTTGGAAAACCATGTTTGTAGAGATGCTTAAATTAACTTTTTTACCCAAAAATTATGGTGATTCCCATTATTGAAGAGATTTTTGGGGCCTAGTTATTTGATAATTACGCTTTTTGAGACTTACCCTAAGGGATATTGTATACTTTTAAACAAGGAATTGAAAGAATTTCGCTTGTTAATGAGACAATTAGATATATTAAATAAGTTGATTTCTTTCACATATTATTTAAATATTATGTTTTCTTCATTCAAAAGACTTTGCTCATGTGTATTGGAAAATCCACGCATAATGACCCCCTTGCGCCATTTGATACTGACTCCCAATAAATTGAATAGAAATTAAGTTGTTTTTGTTAGAAAAAAAATAACCCTCAAGATCATAATAAAAAATATTTAACCAAAAAAGATATAAAAAATCCTACATTTAGGATGAATCACAACTAGCTCTTTACAATTTTAAGTGGCCACAATTATCACTTTTTGATGTGAATTTTTTAACGGGGTCAATATGAAATGGCGGAGAATACTACTTATGAGTGGTATTTCCATGTGTGTAACTTAAATTATTATCAAATAGTCCTGATGCGTTTTATTTATTTTTTACTTTTTTTTGTTTTTTTTCATAACCATTATCAAGGTTATAGCCAAACAAAGGTAATATTTAAGAAAATTGACAATAAAAAAGGGCTTTCTCAAAATGGTGTTTTAGCAATGTTTCAGGACAAAGAAGGCTATATGTGGTTTGGTACCCACTATGGTCTTAACAGATACGATGGTATTTCTTTCAAAAACTATTACAGAGGTGATGATTACAATGACCTATGTGGAAATACCATCCAATCCATATTGCAGGATTCAGCAGGAAACATTTGGATTGGAACTATAGAAGGAATTACTGTTTTTAATCCAATTACAGAAATATTTTATAACCTTAATAAATATAGCCAAAAAGAAAGTGTTTTTAAGCAAACAATACTTTCAATGAAATTGATAGATAATAATATTCTAATAAGCAGTAATGATGGAATCTGGAAATTCAATCCAGGAAAGAAACTTTTTACAGACTTGATTGCAAAAAATATATGTAAAACAATTAATAATTACAAATTAGATGCTAGTGTAAAATTAGAAGGAATTCGTATTTATCAAAAAGATCAACAAGGCAACTACCTGCTAACTGCCAATAACCATGTTATAGTATCAAAAATAATTGATAATAAGCTGTTAGTAATTGATGAGATTACTCTTGATGTTAAAACACCTATCGAAGTAACAGCTCTTTATAAAGATAGCTTTTCCAATTTTTGGGCAGGTACAGCAAAGCATGGTCTATATCAATTAATAGTATCCAAAGGAAAATATTCAACAATCAAAGTATATCCACAGAAAAAAAATACTTTTTTTTCAAGAATTACAGATATAATTCAAGATAACAAAAGTAAATTATGGGTTATCTCTAGAAGCGATGGTGTTATCGCTATTGCAAAAGAGCATTTGGAGAAAAATATATTTTTTCCAATAACATTCAGTGAACTTGAAATTTCAAGTAAGAGAATCAGAAGTATTTACGTATCACGTGATAACACCCTATGGTTAGGTTCACTGGGAAGGGGTATATTTTTTTATAATCAGTCCGGAATCAAATTCAAAAATTATCAATTTTCAAATGAGTTTAGTAATTCATCAAATAGTTCTCTTAATAATTATTCAAGGTCTATAAGCAAAGATCTGTATAATAGATTATGGTTTGGAACTCTTTTTGAAGGATTATTTATTTATGCAACAGAAAAAGAAAAAATTGTAAAATATTTACTGAATAATCTCTCAATTTTTTCATTATCCGAAGTTGATAAAAACCATTATCTCGCAGGCACATCTGACGGGTTATACCTCATTACACACGATAAAGAAAAAATAAAAACAGATAAAGTTTCATTCGATAATAAGGCAGAAGGTGTTATTTTTTCTATTTGTAAAAAATCCAATAAATACTGGATTGGAACAAGTAATAAGTTATTAAGTTTTGTCTTGACTGATGATTTTAAGTTTACCCAAGTAGTTAGTTATAATGATACACTTTTAGATGACCTTAGGTCACAAAATACAATACGGTGTGTCAAGTATGATGAGTACAAGAATTGCATTTGGATTGGCACAGAAATGAATGGTCTGATTAAAGCAGAATTAGATTCAAAAGATAATATATTAAGTTTTGTTTCATTCAACAAAATGCATAAAGATTATGCAATCAGTAAATACATTTCTGATATTTATATAGATACTGATAACAATTACTGGATTGGTTCAAGAAATGGACTGATTCATTTTAGAATGAATGATGCTGGTAATTTTTCAGATATGGGAATTTACACGACCAAAAATGGATTGCCCAGTAATATGATTCAATCAATACAAAGTGATAAAAAAGGGAATATTTGGCTTGGAACAAATAGAGGTTTAGTAAAATTTAATAAATTTTCACATGACATAATTAATTATGATATTAATGATGGTATCCAGGATTATGAATTTGCAGAACACGCTACCTATGTTGATAATACTGGTATTTTATACTTTGGCGGCATAAATGGTGTTTCTCGATTTTCTCCTGAACAAATGAACGCCGATAGTATTACTGAATCTGTTTTGATTCAAAATATTTTCATAAATGGTATAAGCTCTAACGAAATAAAAGGACTTGATAAAACTAAAAAACTTTTATTATCTCATTCCAGCAACAATTTGAAATTTTCGTTTATTTCATTCAATTATATAAATCCATCAAAGTGTAAATATGCATACAAGCTCGAAGGATATGATAAAGATTGGATATACTGTACGTCCGAAAATCGATTTGCAGAATATGCAAATTTGAGTAAAGGAAATTACATATTTAAAGTAAAAGCTTCCAACCATGATGGTGTATGGAATAATAATTTTACGTCTACCCCTCTTGAAATACAGGCATCTTTTTGGCAGACCTTGCCTGCTTTTTTACTTTATTCCTTTATTCTTTTTGTTTTAATAATTTTTGTATCATCAATTACAAAAAAAAGAGTACAAAAAAAACATGCAGAAATATTAGAAAAGGAATACCACGAAAAAATTGAAAAAGTTAATCAGGCCAAAATTCAATTTTTTATTAATATATCACATGAAATCAGAACTCCACTTACACTAATTATGTGTTCTGTTGAAAAGCTTATTGGACATTTTAAAATAAATACAGAACAAGAAAAAGAGGTAGAAAGCATTGAAAAAAATATCGATCATATGTTAAACCTCACCAATGAATTATTAGAAATTCAAAAAATAGAAAGTGGAGATTATCAGATTAATGTTAGAAAAGATAATATCATTGATTTTTTGAAAAATATCATAATCACATTTGAACCTCTTGCTGATCGACAAAAAATTAAATTGATCTTTACTGGTTTTGAATCTGAAATTTTAATTTGGTATGATACAAATGCGCTTGTGAAAGCTTTTAATAACCTGATTTCAAATGCTATAAAATACACGAAAAGTGGAGGTACCATTGAAGTCTCAGCCACTCGTTCTAACAACAATGAATTTCTTGATATAAATGTCAGCGACAATGGTATTGGTATTGAAAAAGAAAATCTATCAAAAATATTTAACCAATTCTATCATCTTGCAGGTAATAGTGAATCATATGAAAAGGGATTTGGCGTAGGCTTATCCCTTACAAAAAATCTTATAGAACTGCACAAAGGAAGCATTTCAATATCAAGTGAACTAGGAATAGGTTCAACATTTAAAATAAGCTTACCAATGAAAGATAATGTCTATTCCAATGAAGAGAAAGTAGACAGGGGTTTTTGGAATACAAACTATACATCAGTATTAAGCAGTCTTGAAAATAATATAAGTGATGAAGGGATACACTCACTCAACAATAACGAAGAAAATTTTGATCCATCAAAATCCACTATCCTTTATATTGATGATAATAAAGAATTATTAGATAAAATAAGTGATTATTTGTCCGATAAATATAATATTCTTGTGGCATCAAATGGAAAAATTGGCATTGAAATGGCAATTCAATTTCAACCTGATGTAATCATTAGTGATATCATAATGCCAATTAAAGATGGTTTTGAGCTGTGTAGTGAACTTAAAAACGATGTAAATACTTCTCACATTCCCATTATTCTATTAACTGCAAGAGGAGATTCCGAAAGTCAGTTCAGGGGTATAGAAATAGGTGCTGACCATTTTTTCCCTAAGCCATTTAATATTAAATTATTAGACCTGTCTATTAAGAATTTAATTGAGTCAAGAGAAAAATTAAGGCAGCTTTTTTTAAATAACCCGTACCATAATCCAAAAGAAATTACTACCAACAGCAGAGATGCTGAATTCCTAGAAAAGTTGCTTAAATATGTTGATGAGCATATCGATAACCCTGATTTAAATATAAACTCACTAGCTCAAACATTTGCCATGAGTCGCTCAACTTTTTTTAGAAAAATTAAAGCGATTACAGGTACAACCGGAAAAGATTTTGTTGATTCAATAAGGCTTAAAAAAGCAGCCCATCTTCTGATTTCTTCAGATATGAATATATCGGAAGTAGCATACATTATTGGTCATTCTAATCCCCAATATTTTTCTAAATGGTTTAAAGCATTTTATAAAGTGTCACCATCGGAATACAAATTGCAATATAAAAAATAATTTGATTCTCGCTATGCGAAACATGTATCCATAGTAGCAAAACTCCTGCTTGTCCGTCGTCAAAACAATTTAAACTTTTGGTTTTACAGAATTTCGTTATTTGAAATAGTGTTTTTTTTAAATAATTAAATTAATACAATCTTCACTATTCATTAAACATGAAAGTTTTGGTTGATCATACTTCGTTTTGGTAAGAAATGACAAAAACCTCACGCAAAACCTCACGTAGCAAAGGACCCACGATTTAACGTAAGTCCTTGATTTTCATGTAGCGAGACCGGGATTTGAACCCGGGACCTCAGGGTTATGAAGATTTTTTGAGAAAATGAAAGCGTTGATTTGTAGTTAGTTGTGTTTTCACAAAACCGAAAACGACCGATTTGAACCGATTTGAGTGGGTGTTTTCCTCACGCAGTGGTATTTGAAATTCAAGTCATATTTACAATAAAATAATAGACTATTGAGGTGGAGTAAGTTAAATATTGAAATATATGACTTACCTTTTAAAAGTAAATCACCAACTCTATTGCAATTCTAACGCAACAGCTCTATTTACACTTTTTGTAATCACTGCCATTTCAAAGACTCTTATTTAATCATTGAAATAGACTATACTTATAAATCGTCAGTATAAAGTGGACAAAATATAGTCTTAATTAGTAGAGAGTTTCCATCATTAACAATTAAACCAAATTGACATGAAACAGAAGCCAAAACAATCTACAGAGAACTCCATTAAAGAGATCCGTCCTAAAACAAGGAGACTATTTTCCTCAGAAGAAAAGTTAGCAATCGTAATGGAAGCTAAGCGAGGGGAATACTCCATTGTAGAGCTTTGCCTGAAACACAGTATATCCGAAGCCACTCTTAATAAGTGGAATAAAGACTTTATTAACGCCAATAAATACAAAATTTTTTGATACATCATAAATAGTTAGAATTACTGTTGATCAAGTTATTTGTCTCTTCCTAAGGGAAAAGAGACACAAAAAGGAAGCGCCCTCTTATCATGAAAAAAAGGGAAACCTCCTCCCAGATGGAAAGAAGTTTATTTATAAAAAACCTATTTTAGGGGATGTTTTCCTCACGCAGAGAAGGAAACACAAAATAACTTGCGTCCTTCATGTTTCTGTGCTAGATTGATTACTTATTACAGATTTCTATATTTATTTTTTTACTTGGAGTTGGACTATATGCCATACATTGAGCACAAGTTTGAACGATTGGACTCTTAGGAATTGAAAAATAAAATTCATCCCCTTCTTTAATTGTGGATGGGAAAGTGCAGATACTTTCTAAACCAAAAACATTTTGATAGGTAGTATTGGTTGATGGATTTTGCCAACTACTTTCATACAATGCCTTATCTACATCACCCTCGGTTATTTGAATTACATAATTCATACAAAGCCCTTTCAACACTAACTTGCCTTTAAAGCAAGCTACTGAAGTATTATTTGACTTATTGCATGAGATATTTAAAAGGATAAAAAAAGCGACTAAGTATTTTATCATGTTTGTTGGTTTATTTAATTTTCTACGTCGTCAAAGAAAGTGAATGGCTTCGTTATTCAAAAATAATGTTTTTTCTTTTTAAGATAATTAAATTAATACAATGTTCACTATTACTTAAACGCGAACATTATGAATGATTATCCTTTGTTTTGGGAAGAAATGACAAAAACCTCACGCAAAACCTCACGCAAACCTCACGCAGAAACAACAAAGGACCCACGATTTAATCTTTAATGATTCTAACTGAAAAACCATGGCGTTTTCCATCATTTCCAATAGTTGCTTCTGCGTTATTACAATATAATCGGAAATTCCACGAATTTGAGCTATCAAATTGCGTACTACTCCAGAAACCTCCAAATACGCCAATATTATTGAAAACACCATTAAATCCTCTTCGATCACCAGCCGGAAGTCCTGAAAATCCGCTGGTGTTTGATGCGGAAGTATTGGTGGAACAGTAGGTTGTTCCTGTAGTTTTCATTTTTCCACCCGCTGTAGCAGCTCCACCCAATGTATTTATTACAGTAGTCATTTCCGTCTGTGTTGGTATGTGCCAACCTGCCGGTGCTAAACCTCTAGTATCATTTACGGCATGCCAGTTATAAATTTTACCATAAATAGCAGCATATTTTACTGAATCGTTATTGTAGTAACAATAGGCCCCGGTTGTTAATGAAGCCCAGGTTGCATCATCTTTAACATGTGGTATCGGATCCCCATTTCTATATTTACAGGTGGATAAATTTTCTGATGTCCATGTTTGATTTCCAATTATTATTTCTTTGTAGGTTTTTCCACAAAGGTCAGTCACCCCAGCATTTGTTACCACTGTACTTGTCTTAAAGGTCAACTCGTTGCCATAAGCGGTACCTGCACTGTTTGTAGCATAAGCTCTTACATAATAGGTACTGTTTGCAGCTAAAGAAGTTAATGCTGAAGTAAAAGCGCCTGTACCTGTGCCGTTATTTGTCTTAGTGGATAATACTACCGTTGGATTCTGACTTGTTGCCCAGATTACTCCACGGGCAGTTACTGCGGCACCGCCGTCGGCAGAAATATTGCCACCACTTTTTCCGGTGGTGGATGTAATTTCAATCACCGCATCCGTTGAAATAGAAATTTTAACTGTAGGATTTATATTTTCTGGTGTTTTGGAGCAACCACAAAAAATCAGAATACAAAAAAAATATTTCTTCATGGATTTTGTATGTCGTCAAATAAAGTGAGCAGTTTCACTTTTTAAAAGTAAAATTTTTTAATCATTTACAATGAAAAAATGACAAAAACCTCACGCAAAAACAGAAAAGGACCCACGATTTAACGTAAGTCCTTGATTTTCATGTAGCGAGACCGGGATTTGAACCCGGGACCTCAGGATGCTATGAGCATAAGTTAAGGTATTTTTAATCAATGCGTCTTTCTGATGCGCTTTCTACTCAACAC